>Ga0068859_100000023_pt1 | contig 221914 bp, 218 predicted proteins | sample KBSSwiS22_FD_66585 | JGI IMG/M metagenome (GOLD analysis project Ga0068859, IMG submission 66585) | Switchgrass rhizosphere microbial communities from Kellogg Biological Station, Michigan, USA - KBS Switchgrass S2-2 | ecosystem: Host-associated > Plants > Roots > Rhizosphere > Soil ...
CCGATCATTAAGATGTTTTTATTATAAATTAAGTTTAGTTTTATTAACCAAGCTCAGTGGCCGGGCCGACGGAACACAGAAGCCAGCCCGGCAGCAAGCCGTCTACGTTGGGCCTAATTTTGTGACATAGCTTAAATTTTAAAACGACAAATGAAATCATTCCTTATTGTTTTTTTGCTTTCCACTTTTTTTTCTGCTTCTTTTTCTCAATCTATTGACACAAAAAAAGTGGACAGCCTGTTTGATATATTGCAAAATAGAGAGCTGGCAACAGGAAGTGTGGCTATTTCATTAAATGGGAAAATTGTATATCAAAAAGCAATTGGTTTTGCCATGCTTGACAGTAGCAAAAAAATTGTGCCTGACGTTGATACGAAATACAGAGTCGGCTCTACTTCAAAAATGTTTACGGCAACAATAATTTTTCAATTGATTGAAGAAAATAAGTTGAGCCTCGACACAAAATTGGCAACATATTTTCAGCAATTGCCCAACGCAAATAAGATTACAATAAAAGAAATGCTTTATCACCGAAGCGGCTTGCACGATTATACGCATGATACAAATTTTCCTGACTGGATGGACAAGCCGAAAACACACGAAGAAATGCTGCAAATAATTACAAGCAAAGGCTCAGATTTTGAACCCGGAACCAAAGCAGACTATTCCAATACAAATTATTTGCTATTGAGTTATATCATTGAAAAAATTACAGGAACAGCTTATGCGGAAGCATTGAATAAAAGAATCGTTTCAAAACTAGGATTAAAGAATACTTACTACGGAAAGCCGATAGACATTCGCAGGAATGAAGCGACCTCTTACAAATATTCCGACAGCAGTTGGAAGAAAGAAAAAGAAACTGATTTAAGCATTCATTGCGGTGCAGGCTCTATCGTTTCCACGCCGAAAGATTTAACTGTGTTCATTCAAAATTTGTTTACCGGAAAACTCGTTGGCCGTACAAGCCTTGACAGCATGACAACAATGATTGATGGCTATGGAATGGGAATTTTTCCTTATGATTTTGACAATGTAAAAGGTTACGGACATGGTGGAAGAGTAGAAGAATTTTATTCGTGGACATGGTATTATCCCGATAAAAAACTTGCCATTTCTTATATTACAAACGGTATTTTATATCCGAGAACCGATATAATGGACGGCATCCGAAAAATATGTTTTAATGATGCTTATACAATTCCCTTTTCACAGCCCCTCGCTTTGCTAAGCAGCGACCTTGATAAGTATACCGGCACCTATTCATCAGGCGATTTACCGTTTAAAGTAGTTTGTAAAAAGCGAAATGAAAAATTGTTTTTTGAAGCTGCAGGAAGAACAATGGAAGGAAGCCCTGTAAGTACAAATTATTTTATGAATCTAAAAACAGGTTCATTCTTTGAGTTTAATTCTGAAAAAGGCGAGTTGCAAATAAAAGAAACTGCTAATGTATATTATTTGCAAAAAGAAAAATAACTACGCCCAACATTAGGTTTGCCGCAATGCTGGCATGCTCAATAACAATCGGCGGCAAATCATTAATCAGCTCAGGTCCGTCAGACATTATTCTATTGGGTATTTGTATTAACTTCAGCATAAAATCATTGACCGGGCTTTTGTTTCAGCGGACGGAAATAAAATTCCAGCACTGCGGTAAGCCTTGGTCGTTGTACGCCATAAAAACGAACACTCTCTAATATTCAAACATGGGGCTATTTTCGACAGTTCTTCATATTTATAAGAAATCACAGGCTGACACGGTAAAAGAACTTAAAAATGAGTTGCAACTAAATCGTGCCGTTAAGAATTTTTCTAAGGTTGACATTACAAATTCAAACTTTCAAAATGTACTTGACAATGAAGTTTATGCCAAGCCTGGTTTATTCTATCTTGTGACACAGCCACATGGTGACTGGACAACTATCGTGGAGTTAAATGTAAATATTGACAACCCATTTTATTTGTATGACCTCACAAACGCACTAAGTAAGCAACTTGACACTTACGCCTTGTCATTTCACTTGCACGACAACGATGTTTTGTACTATAATCTTGACAAAGAAGGAGAATCATTAGACGGCTACAATAGCGACTTTCAATACTTTCATTCAGAGCCTGTTGCTAATGAAGATATTGTAGCACAAAGACATTCTCCTGAACATTTTTTGACAATCATACCAAAATCAAAAACAGTTGAAGGGCTAAACAATATCTTAAATGAAGGGATGTGGAGTGCTTTTGACAACGAAGAGTTGGACGAGGAAGGTTGCCCTCTTGATGACGACAAATACTATGTGGATGAACAAGACAGACTTGAAAGAGTTGGCAAGTATTTGGAAATACTTTCAAAAGACGACTACCCATTTGCTGACTGGTATTCAAATTTGACAAAGCTTAATCTTGACAACTGTTACTTGTTAAAAGCTAACAGGTGACTTTACGGCGTACAACAGGCGGTTTGGCAATATGGCGGGGCGACGAATAAATTTTCAGCTATTTGCATAGCTGTACTTTGGTTCGGGCTTGACAGAATTCAGTTGGGCATTTAGTTGTCATCTTGTACTTCTATTTCTTTATTGGGCTTCAGTTCCAGGCTGGACAAACAACAATGCCCTGCCTGCACAAAGCCCCAACGTTAGCCGCTACCTGCAAACATCATGTTCAATTTAATAGGAAGTCTCTTATTAACAATTTACTGGGTATTCCTTGAGCTCACACGAAATCCTAAGCTCTTTTTTAACCGTCAGTTTATTTGGAAAAGATTTCGGAAATGGAAGTCTCCCCTTTCTGCAATAGGCGTATATCGACTTGAGAATGAACGTTTGTCTATTAACTTTATTCTAAAAAACTGGTACTTACGACCAAATCTAAAGTCTCTTGACGAAGACACTGAAGCAATCTTAAAAATAAAAAAGGCTTTGTACAACGCGATTTGCTTAAAACAAATTAATAGCGAATCTTACTTATTAATTACATCTGGAATTAAGGAAGGAAGTAAGTATGCCTGGGAAATAATTATTCCTATGCTGGAAAATATGACTAAATACTTTGAAGGCTTTAGAGATATTATTATAAAAATGCTGGACGACACAAATGGGCTTGTACGAGAGACAGCGCTTTTGGTAATGGAGAACGGCTCATTTTCACAGAACGAGAAAAAGCAATTATATGGCAAATTGCTATTGGACAAAAATAAAAAAGTACGGAGCAGGGCAAAGGATATGATTTTCAGAGAAGGGGCCAAATTTGAACAAGCGATGTTACAAAAACTAAAAGAAGCTTCTGCAATTGAGACAGACCCTCATCTTATTGAAGTGTACGACTACACCCTGAAAAAATATGCCGGCAGCAGCTAACATTCGGTTTGCCGCCAGGCTGGCGGGACGCTGGAACAATGAGCAGCAGATCATTAATCAGCAGTAGTTATAGGGCGACCGTTCATTAAGATTTTTTTGTTATAAATTAGGTTCAGTTTTATCAACCGGGTTTTGTTGCCGGGCCGTAGGATCACAAAAGCCAGCCCGGTAGCAAGCCCTCTACGTTAGCTGCTAATACAATGTCCAACTCAAAAGTCACTCCAATACTTATCACGCTAACGTTTGGTATTCTTATCTCTTTACCTGCGACTTTCCACTATATGCGGGTTGACAATCATGGTACAATTCCAAACCTTGGCCTAATTTCAGGGGGCTATACCTTCTTGTTGATTACTTTTTTGATTGTTGAAAGAATAATTGTTTTCACATTCAAGCCTGCCATTAAAAATGTTTTAATTATTGAAATAAGTCTCATTTGTGTTTGTTCAGTAGTTTTAGGTCTTAACCGACCTACACTCTATTTAAAAGTAACTGGGGACTGTGACTGGTTTGGAGTTTATTATATTAATAGTCAAATTAGTACTCAAACAGAATATATTTTTCCAAACGACAAAATAATTGATATAAAGCCAAATGACCTTTTATTCATTAACAGGAATAAATTCGAACAAACCTGGAAGGTCGTTGAAGCAATCGGGTCAAAATGGAATAACTACCTTTTATATGACAAAGAGTACGACGTTGGGGAAAAAGGATTTTGCTCTATCTATATAGCGTCGGGACATATCCCAAATGACACTTTAATAGAACACATCAGGACAATTATAAAAGAAAGATTTAGGTAACAAAATTTCAACCGCTTCTTGTAGAAAAACGATTTTTTACAATTACAGGGATTTTAGCAGTTTCACCTTTGCATTGTAATCTTAATGTAAAGACAATGAAAAATGCAATTTTAAAATCAACAATCATTTTGACAGGTTTAAGCATTATGGTTGCTTGTAATTCACCTAGTCGTTTAACAATTAAAAACAAAGAAAAAATGTTTACAGTAGAACAAATCAAAGCGGCTCACAGCAAAGTGAAATCAGGTGCAGACTTTCCTGCATACATTCAGGACATCAAAAAATTGGGTGTTACCTTTTATGAAACTTTTGTAATTGATGGTCACACCAACTATTACGGTGTGAATGATTATAAAACTACAAGTCCTGCAAAATATGAGGCTTTGACCATTGCCGGAACTTCAAACGCAGACCAGTTTAAAGCAGATTTAAAAGAACATCAACAAGGCAAAACGGATTATTTAACTTTCATTGGAATGTGTGCAAGATTTGGCATTGAAAAATGGGAAGTATGTATGGAAAAAATGAACTGTACTTATTACGACAAAGCAGGAAATGAAATTTTGGCAGAGCAAATTCCGCAATAAAAACTGCCTGCAACATTGCATTTGGCGTTATTGCAGCAGACGGAAGTACAATCAACATTTGTACTTCCCTTTTGCTTTTGTTCCAGCTTGACAGAATACTATTTGGCTTTTTGTTGTTATCTTCAACATCAGTTTTTCAATTGGGCTTTAGCTCCGGCCGGACGTTTTTTAAATTCCCCAACAACGCCAAGCCTTTTTCGTTACTGGCAACCCTATGACGACACATTACTATAAACGACATTTTAACGAAACCCGGACAGAACAATCCGAAAGTTGGGGAACTTGCGACTATTACTTTGAAACTAATCAGGACGGAGAAGTCCTTCGGCAAATTGAAGTATATGAAAATGGAAAAACATTAAAATATAGCGAACAATTTATCGAAGATGAATTCGGATTTCTTACAGACCAACCTCTTGACCTTCCTGACTTTAAAAACTTTTCAATAACTAAAAATGACTTTGAATTCCAATGGCAAAAGTGAATTACATAATTGGTGACGCTACAAATCCTCAGACAAAAGGAAACAAAACCATGGTTCACGTTTGCAATGACATTGGTGGTTGGGGAAAGGGTTTTGTAATGGCAATTACTAAACGTTGTAAACAACCTGAACAACAATATAGACAATGGTTCAAATCAAATGACAATTTCAGCCTTGGACAAGTTCAATTTGTGCAAGTTGAAGAAGAGCTTTGGGTTGCTAATCTAATTGGACAACATAAAATCAACAAAGACGGGAATGGTAACGCACCAATTCGTTATGAAGCTATTTTGTCAGGACTTGAAAAAGTTGCACAATTTGCTATCGACAAAAATACAACAGTGCATATGCCAAGAATTGGCTGCGGCTTAGCCGGCGGAACCTGGGACAAAATTGAGCCATTAATAAATAAATCACTTTTAGAAAACGAAATTGAAACTTACGTTTATGACTTCAGCTAACAAAAGGGCAGCCACTAACAGACCTAAATTTCAATCAAAACAATCTGTTATCATTAATGCTCCACTTGAAAAAGTATGGGAATATAACCAAGACCTTTCAAAAATAGCTGACTATCATCCACGAGTAGACAAAGTTGACCTTATTTCGGGCAGACAATTTCGGGAAGTTGGTGTGGCTTATCAGTGTCACTTGAAAGACGGTAAAAATACTTGCATAGAAAAGGATATTGAAATTATTCCAATGGCAAAAATTGTGACAGTCTTTTCATCCGACACAATGGGTCTGACAAAGTTGTTGCCCGACTATGTTGTAGAATCAATTTTGCAAAAAGACGACGATAAGACAACCAAAGTGGAGATTTCACATTTTTATTCGAGCTCAAAACTTAAGATTTGGTTACTAAACTTTATTATCAAACCAAAAATTGCCCGGGAGACAACAGACACTTTGAATGCAATGAAAAATAAAATTGAAAATGGATCTTAAAACTTTGTTCAGGGACTCAAGTAAAATTTCAAAAATTGCTACTATCATTATTTTTCTTGCTTTAATTCGTTCAATCAGTGAACCCATCAGACTGCAATATTACTCAAAGACAATATTGACTTATGATGAGATAAGACCTTTTTTGAGCGGCTCTTTGGTTGCTGCAACCGGGCTCTTAGCAATGACAATTTTATCCTATTTCGGCAGACACAAAATCAGTATTGTTACTTGCATCTTGACAATTATTTTAATGCTGATAGTGAAAATAATTTATCTCATTCCATAACAGCGATCCGGGCGGACGGATCACGGAATCCAGCACGGCAGCAAGCCTTCTACGCTGGCGGTCATTGTAAGACAGCATTCCGCAAATAACCAGAAAACAGACAATTAACATTTAGTCAAATGAGAAATCTAATCTACTCAATAAACCTTACTATCGATGGTTGCTGCGACCATATGCAAGTGGGACCCCCTCATGATGATCTGTTTGATTATTCCATCCATCTTGTACAAGATGCCGATGCACTCGTTTACGGACGAAAAACATATCAATTGATGGTTCCATATTGGCCCAACATCGCAAAGAATCCCGCCAGTGAGGAAAAAACAGCTATCGAATTTGCTCAAGCGTTTACCGCTATTAAGAAAATTATTGTTTTTTCAAAAACATTGGACAAGGCAGAAGGAAAAAACACGGTAATTGCGCATGCAGGCCTTAAAGATGAAATACTAAAGCTAAAACAGGAACAGGGTAAAAGCATACTGACCGGTGGTGTAGATATCCCCTCACAACTTATACAACTTGGCCTGGTGGATGAATATCGCTTTGCTATTTTGCCGGTGTTTGGAGGAAAGGGGAAGCGGTTGTTGGAAAGTATTATCCTGCAGGAGAAATCTAAATTAGAACTTGTTGAGGTAAAGACTTTCAAATCAGGAACTGTTGCGCTTCATTACCGGAAACAGTGAGGAAATTTTCGATAAGAGCGATACACCTTTGCAACCTGTTGACAAATTCGTTTATGAAACCATTGGTTGATAAAAACTATAAAATCAAAAGGAAAGCAACCAAAGGGGGTTGGCATTATGTGGCTATTAGCGGCATTCCTGCTACAAAGAAGAATTCACAAGGGTTAATCAGGGTAAAAGGTTTCATTGACACTTACGAAATCCGGCAATTCAACCTGCTGCCAATGAAAACCGGCGAAATGCTTTTGGTTCTTAAAGCCCCTTTACGGAAAGCAATTAAAAAAAAAGAAGGCGATATTGTCCATATCAAATTATTCACCGACAAATCCAGGGTAGAAATACCTGAAGAAATTCTCGACTCTCTGCTCCAATCTCAGCAGGCCTATGATTTTTTTCTGACATTGACCGAGAGTAACAAGAAGTACTACATTGACTGGGTGAGTGAATCAAAAAGCCTGGATACCAAAGTGACCAGAATAGTGAAAATGATCCGACAATTAGAAAACAAACGAAAGTTTTGGGACTGGCCAGCCGATCGTTAAGGCGCTAACCGGGCAGGGGCTAACCCCAACATCCGGCTTTCTACCCAACTTTTATGAACACAATTTTCAAAAAATTGTTACGACTGACTTTTATAACCCTGTTTGCTGGCCTGGCAATCTATTACTTTTATCCAGAAAGCAAATTCTCCATCAACAAAACAATTGATAAAATTGTGGCTTATAAATCCAGAAAAGAATTATTGGCATATTCACACGGAGAACTTTTAAAGAGATATAAGATATCAACAGGAAGTAAATCAGTCGGACAAAAGCAATACGAAGGAAACAGAAAAACACCAGAAGGAATCTATACAATCAATGACAAAAACCCTGACAGTGGATTTTATAAAAACATGGGAATTTCTAATCCAAATCAGCAGGACATTGACCGCGCAAGAAAACCAAGTAAACCGCAGTGTAATACCCTGACAAAAACCATTCGGATCTCGCGATATTAAAACCCGAAAAGCACTTCGTAATTTTTTTTGATAAATGAAATATCTTGTCATATTTGCCTTTTGTCTTATAGTTACCAAGCCAATAAAAGCGCAAGACTCCCTTATTGACCGGACTGTCACAGAGTTGTATCAAGAGTTGTCGAATAGGTCGGATTATATCTATTTAATAGATACAACAATTAAAGTGTTTCCATTTGATTTTAGAGACCTTTATAGCCAAGTCAGATTTTCGGACTCAGATCTTTTGCGAAAAGTAATTTTAAATGGCATCGCGAGGCCAATTAGCGTTGAGCGGCTGAAATCAATTTTACCGTCGGCAAAATTTTTAAAAAATAGGGACGCATTTTATGATGTCAAGCCGGCCTATCCGCCTTTAACAAAAAGCGAATTACGGACTCAAATGTTATTAAGTTCTATAATAAAAATGGACCTTTCCGAAACTCAGACAGGCCCCAGGGCTGCCAAATTGAAACACCTATGTGATTCTTTATTTGCTTGTGCGTCATTTACATCTGGCCAGGCCAAATTTGCCAGGAGCGACAAAAGAATGATGATCATTTACCCGGCATTAGAATTTAACGGCCATATATTAATAGCTATCGTTTGCTTTCACTCGAGTAAAAATTCCTACTTATTTACCAAGCTCCTGTGAAAACTATGAAACTGCAGGCAACATGGGTTTCCAGCAGTTGAAGCGGACGGAAGAGCAATAGTCATCAGTGCATCGACATGATATTTTGGTTACACCACCCTTATTGAAAGAAGGCTAAAACACAAAATACTGGTTATTATTTTAGGCAACCAGCAAGATATTGACCGGGATAAAATTGTAACAATTATTAACAAGACACTTAATTAATATTAATGGCATAGGCTTGCAGCGGTTTTGCTATCAGGCCAACGGTACGTTGAAGCGTCATGTCCACAATGCAGGCAGGCAACTAAGATCTTATCGTCAACACTTATGAAAACGGTCAGACTTATTGCATTTATATTTTATCCTTTCTATTCGAAGGGCCCGGGCAGTGCCATACCTTATTTATCTCAGCCTGGCCCGGCTGTTTATTAATTATTATGACATCCTTGGCAAAACAATTCGCCCTTCTAATTGTCGTATGTGTAATGTCTATTTTGTTACACGGACAAGCAAAAACAATTATTTCAGAAAGTCTAACGGATATTTCAGATAGTTTACTGAAAAATGAAATAGCGTCATTTACAATAAAAGGTTCCTCCTTTTATAAAGCTGATTCATTATCTAAATCGACCCTGATTGAAATACCCATTCGTAACTGCTCCGGCGAAGAAGTTCATTTGTCCTGGAGTACATTTACCGGTCCTGTGAGTACATTTATTGACCTATATTTTAAAGGGCAGGTTCCCGACAAAACGTTGGACACAATTGCGTTGGTGACGCACTCTCATTTCCTGGTCAGGTTTCCCCGTGCCGCATTTCAGGGCCTTAATCAACCCAATTCCTGCAGCTTCAGTGGGAGTGGGAAAAAATCAAAATTCATTTCGCCATACTACAAAGCATTCTATTCTGCAGATAAAAAACGACTTTACATTTATATGCTGGGTGGAACTGATTCCGGTAAATATGAAGTGACCTGGGTAATCGTTGAAGACAGATACTATGCACGAATTCTTGACACTATTCCGTGATTTTTAAGAGATGAAAATCAGCAATAAATCGTTGATCAGCGGGCCATATGGAATACTAGCCCCCCACCTGCTACCCCGATCCTGGATGTACTACAAAAAACCATTCTATGCGAACAATATCAATGATATTTTTACACTGTTTTATTTTGACACAAATTTTTGGGCAGACCCAAAGAAAAGTCTCAACCTATTTATTGACACAATATACCAACACCCTTCACGATAGAACAATTGGCAACAATCCCTGGGGCATTGGACTTGGGCTGCAAACCTATTTTAATAACAAAACAAGATTCAAGCCCACTATAGACCTGACCGGCGATATTTATTTGGAAGACGATAAAGTCGGCAGGGCAAACGCCGATGGAACAGAAATACCAAATGTTCGTGGAATGACAAATCTATTTGCCGGTACATCTTATAACCTGACACAAGACCTTTACTTATCCGTAGTTGGTGGGCCAAGTTTTATAAGCGGACAGACGCTGTTAGGAATAAAACCCTCATTTGGTTTCTACTTTTCCAAATCACAAAAGTTGATGGGTAAGATTTCTTATATCAATATTTTCAACCGCGATAAGACAACGAAGGAAGATTTCAGTTCGCTGAGTATTGCAATTGGACTTAAACTATTCTGACCTGTACAGCAGGCAGGATTCAGTTCCTGGCTACAGTCTTATACTTCGAAGTTTCGTTATAACAGAATGATAGCCCGGCAGCAAGCCGTCTGCGTAATACCCCGTCAAATGACAGCATTAACTCAAAATAAGCAAGCCCTCCTGGACAATGGCTTTACGACAATCGACAATGTCTACACACCTGAAGAAATTAATAAGATATTGGCAGCGATTAATGAAGTGGACACGACAAAAGAAACCTTTAGGAAATCTGCCGATCTTTTTGCAATAAGACAGTTTTTAAAAGAAGTCCCTGCGTCAAATACGCTCATTTTTACGGAAAAATTGAAATCCTTAATCACGCAGCTTGGAGGTCACGACTACTTTGTAGTGAAAAGTATTTACTTCGACAAACCAGCAACATCCAATTGGTATGTTCCATATCACCAGGACTTAACAATTTCAGTTGATAAAAAACTTCAGCTTGACGGCTTTGGGCCCTGGACTGTCAAACAACATCAATTCGCTGTTCAACCGCCGATCGACATTTTGGAAAATATACTGACACTCAGAATTCATTTGGATGACACTGACGAAAAGAATGGCGCATTGCGCGTAATTCCAACATCTCATCTTACAAAAATTTGCCGCCCCGGCTCAATAGACCGGGCGATTGAAACGGAGCGTACTTGTATCATAAAAGCAGGTGGACTCATGATTATGAAACCCTTAATCCTGCATAGGTCTGGCAGAACAACTAACAACAGGAAAAGACGCGTAATACATATTGAACTTTCAAACAAAGAGTTGCCGGCAGGGTTAAGATGGGCCGAAAGAATGGACTTACATTAGCCCGGCCATTTCAAATGCGGAGCGCCGGACAACGATTAACAAATCATTAATCAGCCGCAGTTGTGAAGTGATCATTTTTAAACTTAGAGTTCCTTATATTCAAGTTCAATTTATTAATCGGGTTCGTAGTAAGGGCGTGCATAGCCTGGCAGCAAGTCGCCAGCATTGGCTGCTGGTTTACACCCGCTACACCGATCACCAATATGAGAAACTTTTTATTCTGTTTGGCAGTTACTGGCTGGATTCTCGGGCTAATCGTTCACGCACTCTCACTTCAAAATATTGATGTGGCAGGAAAATTCCCGTTTGTCTGGGTTTTGCATATTGGCATTTTCGTTGTATGGCTTCCAATAGTTTTCTACTTAAATAAAAATGAAGAGCTAAAGGCATTTCGTAAATCCGGCATGTTAACCCGGACGGATCCGTTCGGATTTTTCAAAATTGTTTTAAAAGACACGCCCACCTGGCTGAGTATAATTGCAATTACTGGTTTCGTTTATACCATTATCAATTTTATGCTGTCGATGAACCCGCAACCCGGTATAGCCACCATTAAAAACGGACAATTTATTTTGCAAAATCACGGACGACTAATAAAAAATTTGACTGAGAAAGAATATCTCCATTATAAGGCAAATACTTTAAGAGGGTTTTCAGGACATTGGATTGCATTTTACGGACTAGCAATGGCTATCTTATTTCCATTTGGAGAAGCGGGAGACAGAACACTGAATCAAACCCCGGCAGAAAGCCACCTAAAGTGGTAGCCATTTTTATAAACACCTCTATGACACGACGAACCATTAAAACGAATTTTTTACAAACGATTGATTGGCTTAACGGAAACATTGTTGACTGGGTTTCTGCCGGACAACAGTATTCTTTAGATGGACAACAAAAGCAACTTTCAAAATATCACTACGCCTTTAGTTTTGACGGTTCAATTACTTCGCAAGACGGGCAATATGCTTTCATATATAAACGACTTGGGACAAAAGGCATTCTATTGAAAAATGGAGAGATACTCAGGGAAATCAATCGCTCCTATTATCAGGCGGAAGTCTATGAATACCCTGCGGCCTTTATAACTTTTGAAAATAAAACCTATTTAGCTCATTGCCCAATCGATTACTGTCAGCTTGATTTCCCTGCCCGCAACGGTAGAAGGCAAAATGAGAATGGCGGGTTTGCCCGCGGAACCCCTTGCTGGTTTATTAACCTTTTGGGGAGGCGCCATCAACGGCTTTTGGGCGTTTGACATGAAACCCAAAGAATTTGTGAAAAAAATTAACTGCCCGGTGCTGGTGCAATGGGGAAAAAAAGATAAGGGAGTTACTGAAGCCGAAATCAATGAACTGTTTAAAAACATAGCTTCGCCAAAAAAATTCGTGGTCTATGAAAACAGCGGGCACGAAAATCTTTGCGAAAACGAACCAGATAAATGGGAGGACACCGTGGAGGAGTTCTTGGGGAATTGAAAACAAAGTTTGCACCGTTGTCTGCACCCGGAAGTTTGTATTTTTGATCTTAGACTTTGCTATCCGCAGGATACTTTGCATATTCAAGCTCCATTTATTAACTTCCGCGTGACGTGGGAGGCAGATCATATCCCGCATGCCGCAGGACAGTCTTGGCAAGACGTCTTCATTAACGGCGGGCTACAGGGATAACTGCCTCAAAAAGTCAATCTGCAAAATGAACGATAAGGACACCAAAAGACTTTCCCGGCTTGCTGCAATTTTAACCCAGCTGCAAACGAAAAGAATATTGACTTCTACTACCCTCGCTGAAAAATTTGGCGTAAGTGTCAGAACAATTTACAGGGATATCAAAGCATTGGAAAAGGCTGGTGTTCCCATATTAACAGAAGACGGAAAAGGTTATTTACTAATGGAAGGATACAGAATTCCCCCCGTTATGTTTACCGAAAATGAGGCAAATGCCTTAATTACCGCTGAACAATTAGTGCTAAAAAACAGAGATAGTTCTCTCATTAAAGAATATACAGCAGCAATCAATAAGATAAAAGCCGTTTTATTGTATTCAACAAAAGAGAAAGTCGAATTATTGGGAAACAGGATTGCTGTTAGTCCTGCAATACCAAATACAAACATGAGTAATTCTCTGACCCTGATTCAAAACGCATTGACATCGTTTAAAGTTTTGAATATCACCTACAGGTCAGAACACAAAAATGAAAAAACAGAACGAAATATCGAACCATTTGCCTTGTACTATAATCTGCAGGAGAGCTGGGCCCTGATAGCATATTGCCGGTTAAGAAAGGATTACAGAATGTTTCGGTTAGACAGGATTTTAAAAATAGAACCCCTTGATATACGTTTTACACCACACAAACTGACACTGCAGGCATATTTAGAAAATAAACAAAGAGCATTCCAACACCCCTGACACACCCTTGTCATACTGCCATTCTACTTTTGTATTGTTAAACAATTAAAAACATTAAAATATGAAAGTAGTATCAACAAGAATTATCACCGGTGATATCAAACGTTTGGTTAATTTTTTTGAAAAAGCCACTGCTTTACCTGCCAGCTGGGCCACTGAGGACTTTGCAGAGATTGTTACAGGTTCCTTTACACTGGCTATAGGAAGCACGCGAACATTGAGCTTTTTTGGAGAAGCGATTGCACAACCGGCAAATAATAAAAGTGTAATTGTTGAATTCCTCGTTGAGAATGTCGATAATGTATACGGGAGAATTAAAGATTTAACCACGGACATTGTACAGGAACCGACAACAATGCCATGGGGAAACCGCTCGTTACTATTTCGCGACCCTGACGGGAATCTAATTAACTTCTTCACCCCGGTTAGTCCCAACGCTATAAAGAAATTCGCTTAACGAAAAAGCACTCATCCTGAGTGCTTTTTCGCAGGTAGTTATTGCTAAGAAGTGAAGCTAATTAACTTTGCCCAAGGATTCGTTGCTGTATTTTTAGCGTGATGAAAGCCCATCACATCCCGCGTGGCAGGCGCAGGCCGATTACGATGCATGTAGTTTAAGATGATAACTCAAATTAAAATAGCCATAAAATGAAAAATTTAATAATTGCAGTGCTTTGCTTTGCTTCCTTAACCACATTAGCACAAACCCCAAAAGTTGAATTTGACGGCAAAAATTGGATTGCACCTTACACGCTTAATTTTCCGAAAGGCTGGGATATTGAGCGTTTCCTGATACCCATAGAATTTGCTCCTCAAATTCCCTACAAAGGTGTTGAGGACATCAGGTTTGCACCAGGCTGGGGCAACGCGAAGAGTGATGAATACTGGTCATATGCTTTTTTATGGTACCTGGATGGATCACCGGAAACAACCGCCGAAATTGTGGCAAACAATTTAAAAGTATATTATACCGGGCTTGTTGGCAGAAATATTGAACCACGAAAGATTCCGGCAGACAAATTAGTACCCGTAAAAACAGCTATTAAAAAAGTAGAACCGGACAAGGGAGACCTAAAAACTTTCCGTGGTACCGTTTATATGCTCGACTATATGGAGCAAAAACCTATCATCTTAAACTGTATTGTTCATCTAAAATCCTGCCCGGGAAAAAACAAGGCTTTCATCTTTAACGAAATATCACCCAAACCATACAGCGACACTATTTGGCAAAGCCTGAATCAATTATGGACTGAGTTTAATTGCGATAAAGCAGCGGAGGCAAAATAAACTAACTTAGATTTGATACTGAAATGAAAGCAGCCTTCCGTTCAACATATGGTTCAGCAGCAGTTTTAAGTATCCGGGAAATGGACAAACCAATTCCTGCAGACAATGAAGTATTGATAAGGGTATACGCCGCCAGCGTAAACAGGTCGGACGATCATGTACTCAGGGGCAGGCCATTTATCATGCGGTTATTTACAGGTTTATTCAAACCCAAATTAGCGGTTACCGGATCAGATTTTGCCGGCCAGGTTGAAGCAACAGGTGCTACTGTGCAATCTTTCAAAGTGGGCGATAAAGTGATGGGGTTTGGCGGCGGTTTCGGCATCGGCTCGCACGCGGAGTACCTGGCATTTGCGGAAACCAAAAGAATTGTATTGATGCCGGGCAATATAAATTATGAACAGGCCGCAGCTTGTTTGGAAGGTGCCTACTACGCCGCTATCGGTATTAAACAGTTGCAACCATCACCCGGCCAGCGCGCATTGGTATATGGTGCAACGGGTGCTATCGGTTCGGCCTATGTTCAGTTTTTAAAATATTATGGCGTGTACGTTTCAGCGGTATGTGCCGGTGAAAACAGCGAACTGGTAAGATCATGGGGTGCTGATAAAATAATTGACTACAAAACGGAGGATTTTACAAAAGAAAACGGGCAATATGATTTTGTGATTGACGCCGTAGGCAAAAGCAGCTTTGTAAAATGCAAACGATTATTAAAGGAAAAGGGGATTTATGCACCCTCCGGGGGATTTGAGAACCTGTTCCTGGTGCTTCTTACACCTTTGTTGGGTGGCAAAAAAGTTTTATTTCCCAAAGATGCCAAAGGCAACCTGGGTTTCATTAAAGAGCTGGTTGAAAAAGGAAGTTTCAAACCGGTAATAGACAGAACATACCCCATTGAAAAAATAGCCGATGCGTTTACATACGTGGCAACCGGTCAGAAAATAGGGAATGTTATCATTACGATGGGTACTTAATCATTATATTCAAATCGTTATTGAATGCTCAACGGAACAATCGTTTAACAGGGCCTGCAACGGTTCAACAATACCTAATAGACAAATGGCAACAGACACATTCAAAATAACCATACATATGGTTTCAAGTCTTGACGGAATTATTGCCAAAAAAGACAATAGCGTTTCGTGGTTTGAAGTATCCGACTACTACGAGAAAGGTGTTTCGGGACAGGACCCGGAAGCATTTCTTAAAACAATAGATTGCTATGTAATGGGCGCCCGCACCTACGAACACGCCCTGGAACTCTCAAAATCGTATGGCTGGGCCTATGGAGACACGCCGACCATTGTGGTAACCAACAGAAACCTGCTTGTTGAAAGAAAGAACGTAGCATTGTATTCGGGCCACCTGGACAAACTGGTGTCTGAACGGCTGCAACCACGCTACAGGAATGTCTGGCTGGTAGGCGGACCACTGCTCGTTAAAGAATTCGTTCGTCTAAAACTGGCCCACCAAATAAGGTTAACAATTTTACCCATTATTCTGGGCGAGGGGATATTGTTTTTTGACCAGATAGGAACGGAACAGGCATTGCACCTGCAAGACGTTACTGCGTACAAAAACGGAATGGTGGAGCTGTGTTACGAAATAAAAACATAAGTCTATTCCTTTTGTGAAATGAGGCCTGTTCGTTATCTATTATTTATTGTAAACCGACAGCTACATGGATAATATTGAATTCATATTCGAACAAATCAATTACATTTTTCCATTTATTTATGTTGAAGGAACAAAAGACAAACCATTTTTATTTGGAACAAAGAGCGACCCCCGGGAGATTACCATTAAAGATTTTTTTATTTCTGCATTTACAGTTACTCAAATACTATATGAGCATATAATGGGTTGGAACCCGGCTTTCAACAAAGGGAACAACATACCTGTAGAATGCGTATCGTATAATGATATCGTAATGGAAAACGGCTTTTTGGCAAAAATCAATTCAGCCGGTGTTAAGAAAAAAATAAACAAACCGCCCGGAAGTATTCGTTCATTACAATTCCGGTTGCCCGCCGAAACGGAATGGGAATATGCCGCAAAAGGTGGCATACACCGGGCAGACGATTATATATACAGCGGAAGCAACAATATTGATGAAGTTGGATGGTATGAAGGCAATAGTATTGATGAGAGCTACCCTGTGGGCCTGAAAAAACCAAATCAGTTGGGTATCTATGATATGAGTGGTAATAGCTGGGAATGGTGCCAGGACTATTTTCATACAGACACAGGTAAAATCCCCAAAGACGGAAGCCCCTGCCTTGAAAAAAGCCCTGAACGTGTTCTCCGGGGCGGCTGTTTTCACAATTGGGCGGTGCATTGTACATGCACCAAGCGCTACGAAATTGCGCCGGAATTCAAAGATCCATGTATCAGCTTTCGCTTAGTACTCTCTTTCTGAATCAAAATATCAGCTTAGGTTCATAAAACTGGTTCTGCAACAGAACAGCATATCATGGAGAAAGTAAACCATAATTCGACATCTGTAATTATCGGTAAGGCTGTTCTTTTTTGTGCCATTAACACCGGGCTGCTGAGGCTTTCGCTATTTATTACCGCTGCAATTCCAGGCTTATCAAACAATTTTCTTACCAGCACAATTGGGCCAATTTTGACCCTGCTAATAACATACCTGTTTCTACAATCCGGCAAAAAAACATTTTCATCAATCGGCTTACAATTTGAGTTTTCTACTTTATGGAAATTTGGTGCCGGTCTCGTATTGGGTGCCGGAATAATGAGCTTATTCATACTTTCAATAGTCTATTCTTCGGGTCTTGCCATCCAACCAGCAAAAAATAGTAACCTGTTATTTCTTCTTTTAACCGCCCTGCCCACCATCATTCTCCTGGCATTTATGGAAGAAATTGTCTTTAGGGCTTACCCGCTTATCATCTTAAAAAATAAGCTGGGGCCATGGATGGCATTGATTATTACGGCTATTTTATTCGGTCTGTACCATGTAGCTTTTGGCTGGGGAATTGCAGGCTTTTTTTCCACCAGCATCTGGGGTTTGGTATTTGGACTATTGGCAATTTATTCAAATGGCATTTCAATGCCAACAGGATTTCACGCCGCAGGCAACTTGGTGCAGGCCGCATTAGGACTAACAGGCAGTTCTTACGGTATTTGGAACATTGTATCCATAAATGGACAGCAGGTAAATAATTTCTCAAATAGCCAGCCGGCAATAATAATTGCACAACTTGTTTTATTACTGCTTGTAATTATTATTATAAAACTGGTGTTGGGAAACAAGAAATTCCGCTAACATAAACATGGCTGCAGATTCAATAAATTCCTGCTTCTCAAAAATGCCCGCTGTCAGCGGATGGTTTAAAAGGCACACCGGCCTTATCAGACGGTACAAAAAATAACTTATCCCCATTAAAAATTTTTCAAATAAATTTTGGTAACCCAAAAGTTACTGATATATTTGTGTAACCTAAAAGTTACCTATTATGCAAACGGAAATCAGAAACGAATGGGTTTATGAGCAATCGCCCGGCGAGGTCTGGGAATATCTTACACAGGCAGAATTAATTGCACTTTGGTTAATGCCAAACAATTTTAAACCGGTACACGGATACGAATTTCAGTTCCGGACAAAACCCATTCCAGCGCTTGATTTGGATGGAATCTTTTATTGCACCATCCTGGAAATAGTTCCTTTTCAAAAACTCACCTATAGCTGGAAAGGCGGTTCCGGCAATGGCGTTTTTACGCTCGACACGGTTGTTGAGTGGTCTTTGCAAAAACATGGTAATGGCACGAAGCTCTTCTTAAAGCAGTGGGGTTTTAAAGAAGCCAACTTCTCCATCTTTACAGCAATGACTGACGGATGGCAAAAAAATGTTCAGAAAATGATTACCCTTTTAAACGCAACCAATAATGACAGCACAAACGTTTGATGCATTCCAGGTAATTGCCGACCCAAGCCGCAGGCAGATGTTGCGGCTGCTTTCAAAAGACAGTATGACGATAAACGCTTTGGCGGAAAACTTTGATATGAGCCGCCCTGCTGTTTCAAAGCATATAAAAATTATGTACAACGCAGGCTTCATTTCCATTACAGACATTGGGAGAGAAAGACATTGCATACTGAAACAAGATGGCTTTAACGAGTTGCAGAACTTTATCAACTACTTTGACAATTTCTGGAACAGTAAACTGAAAAAATTAGAAACCATTTTAAATAAAAAACAAAAATAAATAAAATGGAAAACCAGGATTATCATGCCACCATTATGGTAAGCCAAACCGTAAATGAAGCTTTTACAGCAATCAACAGCGTTTCAAAATGGTGGACAGAAAAATTGGAAGGCAGTTCTGAAAAATTAAATGATGTTTTCACCGTTGATTTTGGGGATACCAATTTCGTAACGCACAAATTGATTGAAGTTATTCCCGGCAAAAAAATAGTATGGCTTGTAACTGATTGTTACCTTTCGTGGTTTACTGACAAAACAGAATGGAAAAATACAAAAATGGTTTTTGAAATTGCTGCAACCGGCAACCAAACACAAATCGATTTTACGCACATCGGCTTAGTACCCGAAATAGAATGTTTTGATATTTGCAGAAAAGGCTGGGACCAATATGTGAAAGACAGTTTGTTTAAATTGATAACTCAGGGTAAAGGGGAGCCTCAAAAGAAGATCTGATAAAGCACCTGCCGCTAACACCCACTCCTATGTACAGATGGGCAGCCGGGCTACGCAATGAACAATGCGTTTAAATTCATACACTGAGCGGCGGTTACAGGCAGATAAGACGCTGTTTTCACACCCGCACAAGCCGGCCGGCGCAGTCAGCCATTCAACATAGATTACAAACCAGGCAAAAACATGAACGACAACTGAACCAACAGGTGGAACGATAACCCGCCAATCTTCAGCCGGGCCGACCGCCTACCAATCAGCTTCACAATTACAAAATAATTCCTCAACTTTGAAATGCGCCGGCAAAGCCATTATTTCCGTGCCCGCCAATGCCAGTATGTTATCCTTAGCACAAACAATAATTCATCTACAATCATTTGACTATGCAATTTCATAAGACATTCATACAACTTTTGTTGCTCTGCCTGCCCTTCTCATCCATTTGCCTTGCACAAACAACGCCGGTTTCGCTTACACCTGCAATAGAAAGACAGTTTACCAAAATTGAGAGCGATATTCTTTCAGCCGCCGGGGCAATGCCGGCAGATAAATTTAACTTTAGCCCGGAAGAACTGCATATAAAAAATAGCGACTTTAAAGGCGTGCGAACATTTGCCGGGCAAATAATGCATCTGGCAACCGACAATGTGCTTATCTGGAGCGCCATTACAGGCGATTCAGTGCGTACCGATATTGAAGATGTGAACGGCCCGAAAAGCATCACCACCAAAAAAGACATTATCGAATACCTTAAAAATTCATTTGCCGTTGGGCGAAAAGCCATTGCGGCCATAACAGACAAAAATGCAATGGATATGATCCAGTTCAGGTGGCGAAAACTGTCAAAGCTCGACCTGGCATTTTATGCATTAACACATGCCAATGAACATTACGGACAAATGGCTGTGTACCTGAGGATGTGTGGAATTATTCCGCCGCCAACTATCAACGAAAAATGATTAGTTCAAAAACACTGCTGGCAGAAGGCGGTTTCTATGTGTACCTTACATTCACCTTTATATTCACAGACAATGAATCTGGAAATCATTAATAATCATTTCAGGTTAGACATTCACGGTTTTTCGGGGACTGCTATAAATAAAGACTATGCCGGAACAGCCTTCCGGTTGATGGACCGCATGTGGCAGATAGTGAAAACAAAGGGAATAAAAAATAAAGGAATGAATATCTGGGTGTATGAAGACAATGATAAAGTGTTTGCAGGTGTTGAACTGGAAGATGGCCCCGCAGACAATACCGGACTTGAACAAAAAAAGATCGACCTGAAAAAATACGCTTATCATAAACATATTGGTCCCTATCACCTGATAAAGCAGGCTGGTCTGACTATGACAGCTGAATTAAGAAGAAGAGGTTTTGAGACCATTCTTCCATATATTGAAATTTATGGACACTGGACAAACGACGAAACTGCATTAGAGACGGAGCTCCTGATGAGTTTAAAATAAATTTACCAGTCAACATGGCGCTCAGGTAAACTGATTTACACTTTTTAATTTTATGTGCAGCAGCATTAAAACTCCGTTGCTATTGCGGCACCCAAATCCTGTGCATCATTTTGAATAAATATTTTGCTACAACATGATACAACCAAAGGAACTGAGGCTGCACCTGCCAATGGAAGCTGGCAATGGTGTTATTTCTACCACTACCAAAGTTTGGGAAATACTTTTGGCAAGCCATAATGGCGATACAGACAAGGTAAAAAGTCTGGCGGATGAATGCCCTGAATTACTATATGCCCAATATAATTATGCGCCCCCTGTCCATTTTGCCGTGCGGGAAGGGCACCTGGCATTGGTAAAATATTTGCTGGCGCAGGGCGCACATGATCCAGGGTATCGTTTTTATCCGTTCCAGGAAAGCTTACAAACTGTTGCGATTGACAGAGGCTATACCGAAATAGCCAGCTTACTCGATGAATATGCGGTTAACACCACCGTACATAAATTCAAAGGCGACAATGGCAAAATATTTTACAACCGCAGCCCCGGGCAAATTGAATTTGAAAAAGCAGTAGATGAAAATGATTTGGATAAAACAAACCAAATTTTGAAAAAGCATTCTGAATTTGCGCTGGATGAAACTTATTTCTGGGGCGAAGGAATTTTATTGTTTGCTGCCAAGCAAAATAACCGGCCGATGATTGACCTGCTCACCAGTTACGGGGCAAAAGTGCCGGACCTGCTAAAATGGACGCAGTTTTATTATTTTGAAAGATTGGATGGTGCAACCTATATGATGGAAAAAGGAATGAACCCCAATACAATGAGTTGGCAACAGGTTACTGTGCTGCATGACATGGCACAAAAGGGATTTATTGATAAAGCAGCATTACTGATAAAATACGGAGCCAACCTGAATTTGACCGACGATGCTTATCGGTCAACTCCTTTGGGTTTAGCTGCAAGATGGGGGCAAAAAGAAATGTCAGCCTACCTGCTTTCAAAAGGTGCAGACCCAAACAAAGCAGGCGCACCGTGGGCAACCCCCCTGGCATGGGCAAAGAAAAAGGGGCATATTGAAATTGAAAAAATCTTAATAAACGCAGGGGCAACCTGATTTAAAAAGAAAATGAGCCTGACACCGGGTACATTCCCTGGCCGTCTGTGTTACCGCTTATTGTATGAACCTGCAGTAAGCATTGTACAGGTAAAATATTAATGGCATGCTGAATAAGGTATTGGCAAATTTTTATGAAAGAGACCTCCGCAGGTTGATTGAAGAAGTGAACTTATTTACAAATGAAGAAGACCTTTGGAGAACAAAGGGATCGGTGAAGAATCCAGCCGGCAATCTTGCATTGCATATCATTGGAGGTATGAATTATCTTATCGGGGCTACACTGGCACAAACCGGGTATGTTCGTAACCGCGACCTGGAGTTTACCCGCAAAGACGTGGAAAGAAAAGAGCTGGTAGCCGGGCTTGAGAAACTTATCACGCTGATCAAGGACACGGTAAACGCGCTTACCCGGGAGCAGATGGAGGCTGAATACCCGTTAATTTTCGACGGCATGAAAACATCTGTCAGTTATGTATTGGTGCAGTTGCTGGCCCATCTAAACTACCATCTCGGCCAGGTAAACTACCTAAGACGTATTTTTGAATAACCGGCAAATGATGATTTAGCTGCCCATACACCTGCTTTCAAAACATTGCTTGGTTGCTAACCGTTGGCACTCCGGTTCCCCCATCCCGGCGGTTTAATGATGCCACAGCACAACAACCATTTTGCCCAATTATTTTTTTATATTTGTGTACACACCATTGTACCTAAAATAAAACAGCTATCCATGATTAAACCCTAATGACTTTGAGGCTATTTAACAAGTAATCAAAAACTCAATAATATGCCAAAGTATGTAATCGAAAGGGAAATTCCTGGCGCTGGTAAGTTGACTGCTGAACAATTAAAAGGGATTTCGCAAACTTCCTGTGGAGTTTTAAGTAATATGGGGCCACAAATTCAATGGTTACAAAGTTATGTTACGGGCGACAAAATTTATTGCGTTTACATTGCGCCCAATGAAGAAATGGTGCGTGAACACGCAAGGCAGGGAGGTTTTCCGGCAAACTCAGTAAACCGGGTTACTTCAATTATTGATCCTACAACCTCAGAATAGTTTTTATAATTCAGGTCCTCAGAAATGGGGCTTAGATGCTTTCCCGGTTCAAACAGTCGCGTTCATTTTTATCTGCCGAAACCGGATAATTCGTACCTTGGGAGACCATTTATTAACCTTTCAACTTGCACATCATGAAAAAATATCTGTTGTTACTGGCAATTTCCTGTTCGCTGATTGTATTTGCCGCCGATAAAGGCACCTGGACAGGTTATATCAGCGATTCCGACTGTGGCGCAAAAGGCAATAGCCCCGACCATGCCGCCTGCGCAAAAAAATGTGTAAAAAATGGAGCTGCTCCCGTGCTCGTGGTAGATGACAAGATCTATACTATCAGCAATCCTAAAAAAGTAGCTAAGTTCATCGGCGATAAAGTTACCGTTACAGGCACGCTTACTGGCGATGCCATTGAAATAGACAAAGTGACTAAATAATTGCTATTTTATTTCTTCTCCAAAAGCAAGACAACCCGTTATAGCAAATACGGGTTATCTTGCTTTTTTGTTGTACGCCCGTAAGCCTGATTGCCGCCGGCCAAAAGTGACTTTTATGATATACCATATTTTAAATGGCGACTCTCTGGCATATAGTTTTCCGGCCACAAAAATAGCCGGCGAAACAATTGTAGTAAGGGAAGCACTGATAGATGGCAGCCTTTCGCCAGGCAAAGACCTTCCTGAATTCTGGCATGCCAGGGCGGCCTTTATAGGAATAACCGAATCTGAATATGATAATAATGTAGCAAAGGAGTTTGAAAAAATACTTACCGCGCCCGCAGGATCGGTATTTTACCTCTGGTTTGAATACGATTTATTCTGCCAGGTTAATATGTGGTTTGTATTGTCATTAATTAACAGGCTTACTGTCAGCAAAAATGTTTTTGCTGTATACACTTCTTATGCAGGCAAAAACCATCAACATTTCTGGAACGGTTTCGGGCCGGCAACTACCAGTGAACTTGAATATTGCTTTGCCAACTGCATTCCCTTGCATGACAATGATATTAGTTTTGGAAATGCTTTATGGATTGCTTACCAGGCCAACGATCAAAAAGAACTGCTGCAGCTGTCAAAAAAACAATCACCCACATTTCCTTTTATAGCAGCAGTAATACAGGCGCATCTTGACCGGTTTCCGGCCAACGGAGACAGTGGAAGACCTGAAAAAGTCATTGAAGACATTACAAAAAATATTTCAACTGATTTCCCTTCGGTGTGTAAAGAATTCTGGAAAAAAGAAAGTATTTATGGTTTTGGCGATACCCAGCTTAAGCAGCTCTATGATAAAGTGATGCATCGACACAGCAAGCCGGGCTAACCAAAAATTCGCCGGTGTATCAAACACAACCAAACGACTATCCTTTATATTTAAATAATTTTCAATTACCAACTATGTCATATTGCAGCGCAATAGAAACCATGTCCGGAGACAGAAAAGAACTGCACAAATCCTACCACGATAAATTGTACGGGCTCCCCATACACGATGACAACGAATTGTTTTGCCGGCTGGTACTGGAGATAAACCAGGCCGGCCTTAGCTGGGAAACCATATTAAAAAAAGAGCCCGGTTTCAGGAAGGCATACAGCAATTTTAATGTCAAAAAAGTAGCATCATATACCGAAAAAGACCGCGAAAGGTTATTGGCCGATCCGGGCATTATCCGAAACCGGTTGAAAGTAAACGCAGCAATCGAAAATGCCAAAGCCATACTGGTGCTTCAAAAAGAATTTGGTTCTTTTGAAAAATGGCTTGGGTTAAATCATCCCAAAACAAAAGAGGAATGGGTAAAACTGTTCAAACAAACTTTCCGTTTTACCGGCGGCGAAATTGTAAATGAATTTTTAATGAGCATCGGCTACCTGCCCGGCGCCCATTCCGAAGATTGCAAAGTGTATAAGCAGGTAATGAAAGCGGCGCCGATGTGGTTGAAAAAATAAGTGGAATAAAATATCGTTGCCAGGAATCCAGTTAACTGAACAAAATCCGGTTAGGCAACCAACTGCTACCGGTTGCCTTCCTGCAACCAATGATGGGCTGGTCAATACATCATTCAGGCCATCCATCATACCGGCATTTATTTAACCCGTTATTTTCACCTGAAGGCAAGTGCCTGTCAAAATGTTAAAATATTTAGTTCCACCCTTTATTCGCAGGCATAGCGTTAAATTTAATACTACAAAAACCAACGCTTATGAAATTCAACCGTGTCAATAACATTGCAGGCTGGGTAGTGTTTGGAATTGCCAGCACCGTTTACCTGTTAACCATGGAAGCTTCTGCCAGCTTCTGGGATTGTGGCGAATTTATCTCCGCCTGCTACAAACTTCAGATTCCCCATCCGCCCGGTGCCCCTTTGTTTGTTATGCTGGGCAGGGTTTTTATCATATTGTTTGGCGATAATCCTGCAAATGCCGCAGTTGCCGTTAATTCTATGAGCGCCATTGCCAGCGCCTTTACTATTTTATTCCTGTTCTGGTCGATTACCCATTTTGCCGGTAAACTTATTCAGAAAAACAATGAACCATTAACCCGTCAGCAAATGGTGACCATTATTGGATGCGGTGCGGTGGGGGCATTGGCGTATACATTTTCCGATTCTTTTTGGTATAGCGCTGTAGAAGGCGAGGTATATGCATTGTCATCCTTTTTTACTGCATTGGTCTTTTGGGCCATATTGAAATGGGAACGCCGGGCAGATGAACCCCGCAATGAACGCTGGTTGATTTTTATATTTTACATGATGGGGCTTTCTATTGGTGTGCATTTGCTGAACCTGCTTACCATTCCTGCCATCATTATGGTATATTATTTTAAAAAATACAAACCCACCCTGCGTGGCGGAATACTGGCATTTATTACGGGCTGTGTTATTACAGGTGTGGTACAGAAATTTCTTATCCAATCCACCATTAAAGGCGCAGGATTACTGGATGTTTATTTTGTCAACAATCTTCACCTGCCATTCTATACCGGCTTTGCCTTGTTCTTTTTATTGCTGGCGGCCGCTATTGTAATTGCCATGCGCCGCGCGAACAAAGACAAATACGCGGTCGTAAAACTGGGTTTATGGAGTATGGCTTTTCTGCTGCTGGGTTATTCAACCTATCTCACTACCATGATCCGATCTAACGCCAATCCGGCAGTAGATATGTTTAATGTAGATAACCCGGTTAGCCTTGCCGGTTACCTGGGCCGCGACCAATACAATGACTGGCCCATCGTATATGGCCCGGATTTTACAGACAGGGCGCCCTATACCGATAAGGGTGTTAACTATGCCAAATATGGAAACAACTATGTGCCCACCGGAAAGATCATGAAAGCAGAATGGGCCAATACACCTTCCTCGCATTTGTTTCCGCGTATGTGGGACAATAATGACGATCGCCAGCAACAGGATTGTTACCGCAGCTTTACCGGCCTGGAAAAAGATGAAGCGCCCTCCATGAAAGACAATATCAGCTATTTTACCCGCTACCAGGCCGGCTGGATGTATATGCGCTATTTTATGTGGAATTTTGCGGGCAGGCAAAATGATTTGCAGGGATTTGGCAATGCAAGAGACAGCAACTGGGTAAGCGGTATCCCGTTTATCGACAACGCCCTGTACGGAAATCAAAAAGATTTGCCGCAGACAGTGAATGCAGACAACAAATCGCACAACAAACTTTATATGCTGCCCCTGCTCCTGGGCATTGCCGGCCTGGTAATACAATACAGGCGAAAACGAAATGATTTTCTTGTTAACCTGCTGCTGTTTTTCTTTACCGGTCTGGCGGTAGTTATTTATCTTAATCAATCCGGTTATCAGCCAAGAGAACGGGATTATGCATACGTTGGTTCTTTTTACGTGTTTGCCATATGGATTGGACTGGGCGTGCTGGCTGTTGCGGCCTTATTGCAACGAATGATGCAACTGCGACCAGCCAGCTATACAGCTATTGCGCTGTGTACACTGGCCGTACCTGTGCTGATGGCCAGCCAGGAATGGGATGACCATGACCGTAGCAATAAAACGCTGGCAGTAGATATGGCCCGCGATTACCTGCAAAGCTGCCCGCAAAACGCCATTCTTTTTAGTGCAGGGGACAATGATACGTATGCCCTCTGGTATTTGCAGGAAGTAGAAGGCGTAAGACCCGATGTGCGGGTGGTCGTCAACACCATATTTGCTTCCGACTGGTACATCAATCAACTGCGGTATAAAATAAATAAAAGCGATCCTTTCGATGTAATATTTACCCCTGAGCAAATACGCGGCAGCAACAGGGACGTAGTTTATTTTGATAAGACAGCGGGTTTCGACAGCAGCAAATATTATGACCTGTACAGTACCTTAAAAAATATTACCGCCAGTAACGATCCGCAATACAGCAGGCTTACAGAAGATGGCGATACGTTGCACACGCTGCCGCTATGCAAATTCAGTATTCCTGTAGATATCAATACGGTAAGGACTAATGGTACGGTAGAAAAAGGAGATAGTGTAGCCAACCAATTACAATTCGATTTGGGCGATAAAAAGTATTTATTCAAAAATGATCTTGCCATACTGTCTGTTATTGCAGCCAATAACTGGAAACGCCCTGTTTGTTTTACCTCAGACCGCACAGTGGCAGATATTGGCCTTGAAAAATATGCCCGGCTGGAAGGCATGACCTGGCGTCTTACCCCTGTTGAAAACAGCCGGGTAAATAATGATGTGGCCTATAAAAACATCATGGAAAAATTCAGGTATGGAAAAAAATCGGCGGGCAAACCGGTGTATTATGATGAAGAAAACCGCCGCCGTATGAATTATATCAGGCTGACACATGCGCAGGTAGCCATGGGCCTTGCACAGGCGGGCCGTAAAGAAGAGGCAAAAAAAATACTGGAACGTTTTGATGCGCAGGTAAATGAAAAAGAATTTCCTTATGGCATGACCAGTAACCGTGGCAATATGCACAATATTTTTGCCGCCGAATTCCTGCGTGCCTGTTATATGGCGGAAGACAAAACGCTGGCAAAGAAAGTAACTGCTTCTGTAAAAAAAGACCTGCAGGAACAGTTGCGGTATTATATTTCGCTGGGAGATGAATCCATGAGCAGCGAACAACTGGCCATGCTTGCTTATTCATTGTTACAGGGCAAAGGTGGCGACATGCCGCCCCGGCAAATTGCTTTTGCCAGTGATATTGTAAGTTCATGGCAATTGCTGCAGGAAATAGGTGGCTGGGAAAAATCGCTGTAATTAATTCAGATTTTTGTATTGCTATTAGTTTTTGAAGTATAGCTGGTATAACCCTTTATTAAAACAACCTATATGACCCAGACAAAATGGTTCGACAGAAAGTTTGATTTCAGTACCGAACAAAATATATTTCCTTCAATTATTGAAAGGCTTGCCGGTACAGCAGCAAGGCTCGACGAAAAGTTGCCGTCAATACCATCGCAGCTGTTAGACATAAAACCCGGCGGCACCTGGAGCATAAAAGAAAATATTGGGCATCTTTCTGATCTTGAACCACTCTGGCGCGGCCGGCTGGAGGATATTATACATGGCAAACCTGAATTAAGACCCACCGATCTCCTTAACAGGAATACAGATTTGGCCAACCACAACAGCCAGTCAATAACAGCATTGCTGCACACGTTCAGAACAACCAGGAACCAAACCCTGCAAATGCTTAATAATATTGATACCGCCACTATTTTTAAATCTGCCTTGCACCCGCGCCTCAAAACACCCATGCGTACAATGGATTTATTTTTATTTGTAGCAGAGCACGATGATCACCACCTGGCCAGGATAACTGAATTATCGAAATACCAGGAACAGTAAATAGAAAAACAGCAGTCTGTTTTAATTGCCAGCCAGGCAACAGCTGATTAAAGTTCTATAAGCCGATAGTTATTCAAGGAAAAAACTTACCGGGGAAATATTTCCCTGTATTTTTTGCCCCACAAACATAAAAAACATTCATAGTTATAAACAATGTTGCACGGTGAACCGCTTATATTGCCCGTTTGATTTCTGAATAGCAAATTGGAGAAATTTTTGTGGCATTTCCGCGGTCAACAATAATTACAAACATAAAATTAATTTTATGGCAACAATGCAAAAGATAACAAGCAACCTGTGGTTCGACAAACAGGCTGAAGAAGCTGTAAACTATTATGTTTCAATTTTTAAAAATGCTAAAATTGGCCGGGTTAGCCGGTATACTAAAGAAGGATATGAGGTTCATGGTATGCCTGCAGGCAGTGTTATGACCATTGAGTTCTGGCTGGAAGGACAAAAATTTGTGGCTTTGAATGGCGGACCGCATTTTAAATTCAATGAAGCCATATCCTTTATTGTTAATTGCGATACCCAGGAAGAAATCGATTTCTACTGGAACAAGCTTTCTGCAGGTGGCGATAAAAACGCTCAGCAATGCGGCTGGCTGAAAGACAAATATGGCTTATCATGGCAAATAGTACCCGCTTCATTACCAGATATGTTTGCCGATGCGGATGCAGGAAAAACACAAAGGACCATGAGGGCGTTGCTGAAAATGAAAAAACTGGATATAGCAGCATTGAAGAATGCCTATAACGGACAAGAGAAAGAAATGGCATAATATCAATTAGCAAATCAATATTATATTTGTTACAGGGTTTGACCGGGGTGCGGGTGCAAGCACTTTAGTCAAACCCTTTTTTTAAACGGACATTTCATTTTAAATCAGGATAATTAACTTCTATGGACGCTACCCAACTCAAAAACCTGCAGGCACCATTAAAAGAAAAATACCGGAATGAACCCACGGCAGCCATCATTACATTAAAGGCCAATGGAAAAATTGGAGAAGGTATTTCCTGTAAGGTAGATACGGGCCGCAAATTGGTCGAAGCCGGCCTTCACCCTGCCACTGGTGGCAACGGCATGCTGGCCTGTTCGGGCGACCTGTTGTTGGAGGCCCTGGTGGCCTGCGCCGGTGTTACGGTAAGCGCTGTTGCTACTGCCATTGGCGTTGAAATTAACAATGGAACCATTACAGCAGAAGGCGATTTGGACTTCAGGGGCACTTTGGGCGTATCAAAAGAAGTGCCGGTGGGTTTTATGGCCATCCGGCTTTTATTTACATTAGATACAAATGCCAACGATGAGCAATTACAAAGTCTTTCAAAACTCACCGAGCGGTATTGCGTGGTATATCAAACACTATTAAAAGGTGTGCAGGTAGAAACAAAGTTTTTGGGCGTTTAATGGATTGAATTACTATACCGCGGGGCCACGGAGATTAAAAGGATTTTCTCACAGTGAAATGAGGCGATTTCCTTATACCACTATAGTAAAAGTGGCCTCCATGTAAAATTATATCTGCGCATCTGCGGCTAATTGATAGAAAATGCCACAGATTCGCAGATTTTTTTATCACAAGGGTATCACAAGCATTCCTCAATGTTCCTTGCGACTCCTCCGTGGTAAAACAATTCCTGGGGGGTACCAACAAAATAAGACCAGAGAGGGCTTACTAATCAAAAGGAAGAAAATCAATTGATTGGTTTCCTGGCACAATCCGGGTTTAAAAAATAAATATTTATTTTACAGCCAATGTCCAATTCCGGCAAAGCCATTTGTTATTAATGTACAACAAACATTCAATAACCGCTTTCGCCGGCAGGCGAAGCACTAAAACTTAACAAAATGGACGAATTCATTTTAATTTTCAGGCACGAGGATGGCAGCAAAATTGCCTCACCCGAACAAATGCAAATCTGGATGAAACAAACCATGGACTGGATTGGCGGCATTGCGGCCCAAAACAAATTCAGCGGTGGCAATGGTTTACCTTTTGATGATGCCCGGGTGGTAAAACATACCAATCATAATAATATTGTTACCAACGGCCCTTTTGGTGAAATAAAAGAAACCATTGGCGGATATATTATTGTTAAAGCAGATTCTGTGGAAGAGGCCGTTGAATTTGCAAAGGGTTGCCCGGTGCTGCAGGGCGAAGGCAATTCGGTAGAGGTAAGAAAAATTTCGAAAAAAGACGGTGTTCATTAAAAAAATGCGGGCATTCCTGTTACCCAACAGGAATGCTTTTTTCTATGCAGGAACAGGAACTTATACCACATTTGTTCAGAACAGAATACAGCAAGATAACGGCTGTTCTATGCAAACATTTTGGACTGGCACAATTGGCCATTGCCGAAGATATTGCCAGTGATACATTTCTTACGGCCGCACAAACCTGGCCCATCAAAGGTGTTCCGCCGCAACCGGTTGCATGGTTGTACAGTGTTGCAAAAAATAAAGCAAAGAATTATTTACAGCGAAACAACCTGTTTGAAAATAAAATTGTACCGCAATTAAAAAACAATATCCCTGATTTGGAAGGACCCGGCATTGATTTGTCTGAACAAAACATTTCAGACAGCCAGTTGCAGATGATGTTTGCCATCTGTCATCCCGCTATTCCGGCAGAAGCACAGGTCGGTTTAGCGCTGCGGGTTCTTTGCGGATTTGGTATTGAAGAAATAGCAGATGCTTTTTTAACCTCAAGGGAAACCATCAACAAACGCCTGTTCAGGGCCAAAGAGAAACTGAGACTGGAACAGGTTCAAATTGAATTTCCAGGCGCCGTTGAAATTAACAAACGGCTCGACAATGTGCTTACCACACTCTATTTATTGTTCAACGAAGGCTACTATTCAGAAAGCCAGAACAGTATTGTGCGCGAAGACCTTTGCCTGGAAGCAATGCGTTTAACCTACCTGCTGATAGAAAATGAAAAAACAAACCTGCCTCCCGTTAATGCGCTGCTTTCGCTCATGTGTTTTCATGCATCAAGATTGGAAGCAAGGAAAGACAACAATGGAGAAATAGTCTTGTACCAGGAGCAGGATGAAACACGGTGGAACCAGGAACTGATTGCCAAGGGCGTGGATTTTTTGCGCCGGGCCTCTGGTGGCAATACCGTTTCAAAATACCATATAGAAGCTTCTATTGCGTACTGGCACACGCAAAAAAGAGATACCCACGAAAAATGGGAAAACATTTTACAGTTGTATAACCGGCTGCTGCAACTGGAATATTCGCCCATAGCCGCCCTCAACAGAACCTTTGCACTGGCCAAAGCAAACACAATGAACGATAAAACGCAGGCAATCATGGAGGCCGAAAAACTGGCACTTACCAACCATCATCTGTACCATGCATTGCTGGGAGAATTGTACACCGGAACAGACAATGCCAAAGCAATCGACCATCTGCAAAAAGCCCTTGCCCTCACCAAAACAACCGCCGGCAAAAACATGCTGACTAAAAAAATAGTAGATTTAGAAGAAAAAAACAGCTGCTAATGTCCACTCCAAAAAAACCGGCAACATCAAAAATTGCAGGTCGGTCTTCAGATAATTTTCTCTCCACCCTGTCTGCCCCGGCCAGGCGTGCACTGGAGGCAAAGGGTATAACTACATTGAAACAATTGGCAACATTCAGTGAAACGTCATTATTGCAACTGCATGGCATGGGAAAAAGCAGTATCCCCAAAATAAAAACAATCCTGGCATCAAAAAGCCTGGCTCTTAAAGAACAAAACACTAAGCCATCGGCGCCAGACAGCGTCAATGCCTACATGAAAAATCTTTTGCATCCACTAAAAAATGAAGCCGAAGCATTAAGACAAATCATATTAAGCGCCGGTAAAAATGTGGGAGAAGAGATTGCCTGGAATGCCCCCTCTTTTTTCTACACCGGCCCAATGAAACCTTTCAACCCAAAAGAATACAAAAGATTTATTGTTGGTTTTAATTTTTTTAAAAAGGATTGCGTCAGGCTTATATTTTTAAGAGGCGCACAGCTGCAGGATACCTCGGGCCTGCTGCAGGGCAGTTATGCCGATGGCAGGCGGCTGGCATTGTTTTACAGCATGGAGCAGGTAACATCTAACGGGAAAACACTAAGGCAACTGGTAAAAAAATCGCTGCAATTACTCGAAAAATAATGATGGGTAAATAAAAAATAGTTCTCAAAAATTGATGCTATATTGACTTCACTTGCTGCCCGTTTAATTTCAGTTATTTGGATGGCGCATAGCCAAATTTCTCCATGCTTTATTTAATCATTATTTTAGAAGAAATAAAATGCCATGTGCAAAATATTTCTCTCCCTCCTTTTCCTGTTTACCGCCTTCAGTACAAACGCCCAGCAAAAACCAGCACGCCTGGTCATCCGCGGAGATGATATGGGCTACACGCACTCCGGCAACGAAGCGCTTATTAAATGTTATAAGGAAGGCATTGAAAAATCCATTGAGATCATTGTGCCCTCACCCTGGTTTCCGGAAGCGGTAAAATTGCTGCAACAAAATCCCGGCCTGGATGTGGGCATCCACCTGGCGCTTACCAGCGAATGGGAGAACATTAAGTGGCGTCCCTTATCCGACTGTCCCAGTATAAGAGACCAAAATGGTTATTTTTTCCCCATGGTGACTCCCAATAAAAACTATCCTGGCAATTCAATAAAAGAACATCAGTGGAAGATCGCAGATATTGAAAAAGAGTTCAGGGCACAGATAGAGCTGGCGCTCAAAAATACACCACGCATCAGTCATCTGTCTGCTCATATGGGTTGCACCAGTTTATCAGCTGAAGTAACCGCGCTCGCCAAAAGACTTGCCAAAGAATATAAAATTCCGGTTGATCCCGAAACAGATGCACATAGCATAATCGGCTATGACGGCCCGCACAAAACAGCATCCGAAAAAATACAAAGTTTTATAACCATGCTCAATAAACTGGAACCTGGCAAGACCTATATTTTTCTTGACCACCCGGGACTGGATAATGATGAATTAAAAGCCGTGTATCATATTGGCTACGAAAATGTGGCTGAAGACAGGCAGGGTGTTACAGAATTATTTACCTCTGAAAAAGTAAAAGCAGCCATTCAGCAAAAAGGGATACAGTTAATCAGCTACAAAGATTTGGCTGAGTAAAGATCTATGATTGCCTATGACCCTATGATGCTATGTGTTGAAAAAGCGCGGACGCCATCTTACCACATAGATCATAGGAAGATAGAAATACATAGGGTACGCGCAAAGAAATCTATGATTACCTATGACACTATGATACTATGTGTTGAAAATGCGCGTATGCAATCATCTCAATTAATTAAGAAAACAAATGAAAAAAACAGTTTCAACAACCGGCATAAAAAAACCAGCGAAACCGGTTGTCCCCATATCCGGTAAAAAGTCCGCAATTGGCGCAACCATTGTTACCGCAAAGGAATTTATTAAAAAACTGCAAACAATGGCCTCAGCAAAGGAGGCTGAAAAAATACAACACTATTTTAAATCGGGCGAAGGACAATATGGGGCAGGTGATAAATTTATTGGTGTACGCATGGGCCAGTTATTCTCTTTGGCAAAAGAATTTATTGAAATGCCGGTGGCAGAACTGGAAAAACTACTGGAAAGTCCGGTGCATGAAATAAGGGCGGGTGCTGTCTCCATTATGGACAAGGCATCCCGCAATAAAAAAACAACTGCAGCGCGCAGAAAAGAATTGTTTGATTTATATATGCGGCGGCACGACAGGATTAATAACTGGGATTTGGTAGACCTGGGTTGTTTACACATGACCGGCAGTTATCTGTACGACAAGCCAAGACAAATACTCTACAAAATGGCCGCATCTGCAAATCTGTGGGAAAGACGCACTGCCATTGTAACTACCTGTTATTTTATAAGACAAGGCGATCTGGATGATACTTTCAAAATAGCAGCATTGCTTATAAACGACAAAGAAGATCTGGTGCACAAAGCCACGGGGTGGATGCTGCGTTTTGCCGGCGATAAGGATCAGAAAAAACTATTGGCGCTACTGGATAAATATGCCGCTACCATGCCACGGACCATGTTGCGATATAGTATTGAAAAGTTCGATAAAAAGAAAAAAGAATACTATATGGGGTTAAAAAAAGCAAACTGACCATTTACATCCATCAAAGCCGCAATTAGCCCGCAATTTGTCGTAACGGCACCTGCTTGTTGCTGTTTAATAGCGCTAAGTTTGTTTTACCATAACGGCATCAAAAAAAATCATTGTATACCCGGTAATATCATCAGCATGAAAGACAGGCCCGTAGATCGCTATCATACCGTAGATGAATATATCGCTTACCAGGACACCAGCCTGCAACCGATGCTACAGAAAATGCGTGCAATCATCCGTTCCGCGGCGCCCCATGCCGAAGAATGCATCAGCTATATGATACCCTGTTATAAATATCATGGCATGCTGGTTGGATTTGGTACCCATAAAAAGGGATGTAGTTTCTATACCATGAACCCTGCCATCCTTCGTTCGTACACAAGCGGGCTGAAAGACCTGAAATATACGGGTTCTACCATTCATTTCGATCCTGGCAAAGCCTTGCCCGCAGCATTGATTAAGCAATTAACAAAGCACCGCATCAAAGAAAATGAAGAAAGGGATGCACTAAAAAAAATGATGAAGCAAAAAAAATAAACACTTAAAAATTACTACCATGAGCGCAGCAAAGATTACCCCTTTTTTATGGTTCAACAACAATGCGGAAGAAGCCATGAATTTTTATGCATCCATTTTCAAAAATGCAAAGTTCAATATCATTTCCCGCTGGGGAGACAATGGTATGGGCCCCAAAGGATCCGTAATGTCGGCCACTTTTGAACTGGAAGGACAGCGATTCATGGCACTGAATGGCGGTCCCATGTTCGCTTTTACCGAAGCCATTTCATTCTTCATCAATTGTGATACCCAGGAAGAGGTAGACATGTTTTGGGATAAACTGTCTGAGGGCGGCGCCAAATCAAGATGCGGCTGGCTGAAAGATAAATTCGGTTTATGGTGGCAGGTTATTCCAAAAGCGTTGGGCGAATTAATGGGAAGCAAGGATCCTGCTGTATCAAAAAGAGTAATGCAGGCAATGATGCAAATGGATAAAATTATTATTGCTGATTTACAGAAAGCGGCAGAACAAAAATAGAACCGGTCATGACTTATTACCAACAGGAAATGCTAAGGATCAGGGATCAGCATTTTCCACGGCCATACCAAATCATCAAAATGATCCAGGCCAGGTATTTTATTGATACCTGCCCGGCAGGCAATACCAGTCTTGATGACATAGCGCGCAGTGCCTGTCTCTCAAAATTTCATTTTGTACGGTTGTTCAGCAGGTGTTATGGCAGAACGCCCCATCAATACCTGTTGGATGTAAAAATAGAAAAAGCAAAAAAAATGCTGCTGAACGGCGAAGGTGTTGCCGGCACCTGTCATTTACTGGGTTTTGCGAGCACCACTTCTTTTGCCGGCCTGTTTAAAAAATATACCGGCTGTACTCCTTCCGTTTACCGGCAAAAAAAGCAATTTTAAAGAGCCTGTTCTTTATACTTATTCCGAGCTTTACAGCCATAAAATTAAGAATAAATGAAAATCAGGTTAACCAGTTTAATGGTCAAAGACCAGGCTAAAGCACTGCAATTTTATACAGAAATACTGGGTTTTGTAAAGAAAACCGAGATACCGATGGGCGAACACAAATGGTTAACCGTAGTATCCGCAGAGGAACAGGGTGGTGTGGAATTGGTGCTTGAGCCAATGGCATTTCCACCTGCACAGGTATTCCAGAAAGCATTGTTTGAAGCCGGTATTCCCGCTACGGCTTTCAACGTTGATGATGTAGAAAAAGAATACGAAAGGCTCACAAAAGCGGGTGTTTCATTCAGCGTCTCCCCTACCCCAATGGGTCCTGTGAAACTGGCCGTATTTAATGATACCTGCGGAAACAATATCCAGCTATTCCAGGTCTTATAGCAGCAAAACGGTTTATAAACACGTGGACAGGTAAATGCCAATTGTGCCATGGATAAGTAAAAACTGCCCGTATATCCTGTTTTTGAGGCTGTTCCCGGGCACCGATTGTGATAAAAAGCACAATTCTTGTCACAAATACACTATTACAGCTTATTAAGCTTACCTTATGCCGGTTACCATTGTATTCACTTAATAAACCCCGGCATGCCATTTATTGATTCTGTTTTAGAACCACCTTCCTACGGCTGGAAAGATGAAGCCGGCAACTTATCGAAGCCAAGCCCCTCCGTAATTTTTAAAGAGTTTTTTTCAAGACTCAATGTTTTTAAAAATAAAAAGAACTGGCTGTCTTTTACCAGTTGGATGATGGTAGCTGCCCTGGGCGTTTTTCTTTCATTTTTTATTTTCAAATATTTTAGTTTCAGGCTGCTGATCATTGCGTTTGTATACAGCATGGTTATTATGGGCTCTCACGGCACAGTATGGTACCATCGCTATTGTACACACAGGGCGTTTAAATTCCGTAATAATTTCTGGCGTTTTATAACGCAAAACATCACGCTTAAAATTATACCGGAAGAAATCTATGTTATTTCCCATCATGTGCACCATGCAAAATCGGATGAACCCGGCGATCCTTACAACGCCACGGGTGGCTTTTTATATTGTTTTTTAGCCGACGTTAACCACCAGCCCATCAACCGCAATATGGATGCGCAAACTTATAACCGCTGCATCCATTTAATGAAGCACACCGGGCAAATTTCCAATTCATACGCACAATACCAGCAATGGAGCTCACTGGCCAACCCATTGCGCACAATAGGCGGTATTATCCTGAACTGGAGTTTCTGGTTTTTTGTGTTTTATATGATTGGTGGACCCGGACTGGCCTGCGCCCTGTTTGGCGCAGCGGGCGTATGGGCTATAGGCGTGCGTACTTTTAATTATGAAGGACATGGCAAAGGAAAAGATAAAAGACAGGACCATACCGATTATAACAGGAATGACATGTCTATTAACCAGCTCTGGCCCGGCATTGTAGCCGGCGAATGGCACAATAACCACCACCTGTATCCTAAAAGTGCGCGCTCTGGCTTTTTAAACTACCAGGTAGATTTTGCCTGGTACTACATTAAGTTCCTGAGCATGATCGGCGCCGTAACAACGTATACCGATAATAAAAAGCAGTTTATGCAAAAGTATTATACGCCCCGCCGGAAAGAAAAAATATTAAACACCCCCGCCAAAAATTAAAGAGCAATTTCTCTTTTCATTCCTGGAAGTCTATAAAAATAAATTTGATGGCAGTCTGCCGAAGGGTCGGCATCTCTTATTATTTTTGATACAGCAAAGTATCAGGCAACAAAAAAAACAGCATGCAAACCACTATTTGCTGGACTGGCCAGGACTACCATTCATCAGAAGTTTGCAACATCGCTTCTACTGCAGGCGGCAATGAAATTAGCGGCACTATTGATGGCCATTTTGAAAACGGCCCTTTTCAAACCAACTACTTTATTACTACCAATGCGCGCTGGGAAACGACCTCTTTTGAGATCAAAAGCACGGTGGCAGGCAGCCAATTTCAACTAAATTTTGTGCGCAATGAAAAAGGCCTGTGGATAAAGGACGGCATACAGGCAGATGAGTTTACGGGTTGTATTGATATTGACATCTCTGTTACACCATTTACCAATACATTGCCCATTAACCGGCTTCATCTTGCCAAAAAGGAAAGACGAAGAATTGCTGTTTTTTACATTGATATTGAAAAACAACAAACGAGGCGCATTGATCAATTTTATACCCGGCTTTCCGATATGGTATACAGGTACGAAAATGCGTCAAACAATTTTAAGTCTGTTATAACGGTAGACGATGCAGGCCTGGTGATAGCTTATCCCGATCATTTTTTAAGAACAGCCGGTAAATAAAAGGTATCAGAAAAAATTGCTGAAACCGGGTCTTATGAAGCATTAATTTCACAAAAGGACGCTACTATTGCTGAACATAGATTTGCCGGGTGACTAACCAATAAACCAAAACCAACAAATGAAAACCCTGATCGTTTTTGGTGTTTTACTTTTTTCGTTAACACTTTCTTTTGCACAGAAGCCCCGCGCACGCGACCTGGGTATTCCCTTTGACGGAACACCTGGTAAGTTTAATGCCATTACGGATGTGACAGGTGTAACGGTAGGCCATACTACCATCATCAGTGGCAGCGGAAAATTGGTAAAGGGCCGGGGCCCCATACGTACAGGTGTAACCGCTATTCTTCCCGGCGGAAAAAATTTTACCCCCGTGTTTTCCAACTGGCATATGCTGAACGGTAATGGAGATATGACCGGAACACACTGGGTTACGGAAAGCGGGTTCCTGGAAACGCCTATACTGATAACCAATACCGGCAGTGTAGGTATTGTGCGCGATGCTGCGCTTGAGTGGATGGATAAAAATCATTACTACAATGCGGAAAGCGACAGTGTTTGGTATGCCTACCCACTGGTGGCAGAAACTTACGATGGTGTGCTGAATGATATGAACGGCTTTCACGTAACAAAAGAACATGTATGGCAGGCGCTCGACAGCGCTAAATCGGGCACACCGGCGGAAGGCAATGTAGGTGGCGGCACCGGCATGATCTGCATGGGTTTCAAAGGGGGCAGCGGCACTGCATCAAGGGTGATTGATAAAAAATATGGCGGTTATACCATCGGCGTTATTGTACAAAGCAATTTTGGCTTACGCAAACAACTCACCATTGCAGGCGTGCCGGCAGGCAGGGAACTAATGGATACCCTGCAAACAGTTTTCAACAGCGTGGTAAGCACCACCAGAAATACTGATCTCAATGCAGAAACCGGTTCTATTATTGTTATTGTTGCCACAGACGCACCCCTGCTTCCCCACCAGTTAAAAAGAATTGCCCAAAGAGTTCCGCTGGGAATTGGTAAAATGGGTGGTATTGGCGGCAACGGATCGGGCGATATTTTCCTGGCTTTTTCTACAGCCAATAAAAATGCCTTTAACAGGAATGATGAAGCGCAAATAAAACTATTTCCCAATGATAAAATGGGTGTTTTGTTTGAGGCTACCATACAGGCCACAGAAGAAGCTATTTTAAATGCAATGATAGCCGCCGAAACCATGGAAGGAATCAATGGCAACAAGGTTTATGCACTGCCGCACAAACGGGTAATAGAAATCCTGAAAAAATACAACCGGCTTGGCACCACCAGATAACCGGGCCGGCAACCATTTCAACAACAGCTACTATGAATATTCCATTTCAAACAATCGACTGGAGCCATATTGAAAAAACAATCCACAAGGGTGAAACCGGGACTGCTACCTGGCAAACCATGCAATATGGCGGATTGAGAATCCGCATTGTTGAATATTCCGCCTGCTACATGGCTGATCATTGGTGCAGGAAAGGCCATATTATTTACTGTCTTGAAGGATCATTTGTAAGTGAATTGCAGAACGGTGCAAGCGTTACGCTCGGCCGGGGAATGAGTTATGTAGTATCTGATGATCTCAGCACCCATCGCTCCTCCACCACAGAAGGCGCGAAGCTCTTAATTATCGATGGAGATTTTCTTGCATTACAGCCCTGATGCCAGCTACCGGCCATGACCCAAAGACGGTGCCTGTTAAGTTATCTGAGGGATACAGAGTTGATTACAACCGGTAAACCGCCGTTGGACCAAACGTATCCCAGGGATTGGTGAAGCGCGAATTCCTTTACCTTTAGTGCAGCGGAAATTTTCTTTTTTCCCCCGATTGCCACTTTTTTAAAAGCAAGTTGTATGAAACGATTGATTGCTTTTCTTATAGCATTTATTACCCACCTTCATTTCATTGGCAGTTCTTATGCACAACCGGCCACCCATACATTTCCCAACCGCCAATGGTGGAAGGAAGCCGTTGTTTACCAAATCTATCCCCGAAGTTTTAAGGACAGCGATGGCGATGGTGTTGGCGACCTGAAAGGCATAATTTCCAAACTGGACTACCTGAAAAGCCTGGGCATTGACGTAGTATGGCTAAATCCCATTTATGAATCGCCCAACGATGACAACGGTTATGATATCAGCGATTACCGCAATATCATGAAAGCGTTTGGTACCATGGAAGATTTTGATGCACTGCTGAAAGGCCTGCACCAACGACATATTAAACTGGTCATGGACCTGGTGGTTAACCATAGCAGCGATGAACACGAATGGTTTAAACAATCCAAAAGCGCGCGCAACAACCCTTACCGCAATTATTACCATTGGTGGAATGCAGAAAAAGGCAAGCCTGCCTATCGCTGGAGTTTTTTTGATGTGCAGCATGATGCCTGGAAATATGATTCGGCTACCAATGCTTATTACCTGCATTATTTCAGCCGCAAACAGCCCGATCTAAACTGGGAAAATCCACAGGTAAGAAAAGAGGTACACGATATTATGAAATTCTGGGCCGATAAGGGAATTGATGGTTTCAGGATGGATGCTTTTCAGTTTGTGGCCAAGGATACCAGTTTTCCGCCGCTGCCCGAAGGATACGAAAAAAACGTTATCCGGTATTACGGTATGGGCAAAGGCCTGCATGAGTACATAAAAGAAATGTATACCGAGGTATTCAGCAAATACCCGCTGATGACCGTTGCCGAAGGCGCAGGCAGTACATTTGAAGACGCACATAACCTGGTAGACCCCGGCAGGCATGAACTGAATATGGCCTACCCGTTTGATGGAATCGATCTTGCCAGCGACCCCAAAGGGTACAGCCTGCTGGAATTTAAAAAAGTATTTAGCCGCTGGGACAGCGCTTTTGCCCATGAAGGCTGGCTGGCTGTTTTTCTGGCCAACCACGATAATGCGCGAATGGTAAGCCGCTATGGCAATGACAGCCCTGCGTTCAGGGAAGCATCATCCAAAATGCTGACCACATTCCTGATGACCATGCGCGGCACCCCTTATTATTACAACGGCGATGAACTGGGTATGATAAACATAAAATTCAGCAGTATAAATGATTATCGTGATGTGCAAACCATCAATGGCTACAGGAATGTGAAGAACACCGGTGGCGATACACTGCAATACCTGGAACTGCAGCAATATGCATCACGCGATAATGGCCGCACCCCTTTTCAATGGGATGCAGGCCCCAATGCCGGTTTTACCAGCGGGCGGCCCTGGATAAACGTACATCCCGACTATACTAACGTTAATGAATCAGCGCAGAATAAGGATGCCGGTTCCGTATTAAACTATTTCAGAAAGGCCGTTGCGCTGCGCAAACAAAACCCTGTACTGGTATATGGAAAGTATACATTGCTTGATAAAAACAATCCCGCCGTATATGCCTATACGCGTGAAGGCGCGGGTAAAAAAATACTGGTTTTGCTCAATTTTACCACCCGGGCCGCCACTGTAAATACGGGCATCAGCACCAGCCGTGCAAAACTATTGTTATGCAATTATTCCAGCACTTCAAAAGACGGCAAACTACGGCCTTACGAGGCCCTCGTGTACCAGTTGACAAATTGACCAGAAAATAAAATCTATTTATCAACATACGCCCTAAACCCGCCGCCAATACAGCTCTTATTTGTTTTCAACAACCGGTGCATAAATCGTTCACAGTAATTTAATATTGATTAGTAATGTTGTGCTGTGGATATGGTTGCCGCAATACATTTTTATTGCGGAATTAAAAGGGAATCCGGCGAAAATCCGGAACTATCCCCGTAGCTGTAAATCCTTTGACGCCTTAAACGTCATCATCTTTCTGAAAATCCGGCCACTGCAGCGCAATCATCGCCGCGGGAAGGCTCAGAAAGCGGGAAAGTCAGAAGACCTGCCGTATCACAATCATACGTTTTAACGCTTTCGGGTGAAAGGCAGTGAACTGGCTACATAACAGGAATCATTTCCCGTTGTTTTCAGCTCCCCGTCTCCCACCGGCAGCCATGTCAATTTTTCAAAACCGGCCGATTATGCAGCATGAAAATGAAATTTTATTAAAAGAGAACAAAGACCGCTTTGTTATACTGCCCATTAAACATCCCAAAGTATGGGAGCAATATAAAAAACATGAAGCCAGTTTCTGGACGGCTGAAGAAATTGATCTCAGCAGCGATCTGAAAGACTGGGCTGCACTAAACGAAGGCGAACGTCATTTTATTTCTCACGTACTCGCTTTTTTTGCAGCCAGCGATGGCATCGTAAATGAAAACCTGGCGGTAAACTTCATGAGCGAAGTGCAATTGCCCGAGGCAAGGTGCTTCTATGGTTTCCAGATAATGATGGAAAACATTCACTCAGAAACCTATGCCTTACTGATAGATACCTACATAAAAGACCCGGCAGAAAAAAACCGGCTTTTTCACGCCATTGATACCGTGCCGGCAGTAAAGAAAAAAGCAGAATGGGCACTGCGTTGGATCGACAACGGCAGTTTTGCCGAAAGACTGGTGGCATTTGCAGCTGTAGAAGGTATTTTTTTCAGCGGCAGCTTTTGTTCCATCTTCTGGCTAAAGAAAAGAGGACTGATGCCCGGTCTTACTTTCAGCAACGAACTGATTAGCCGCGACGAGGGATTGCACTGCGAATTTGCCTGTCTCCTGTACAGCATGCTGAATGAAAAATTGCCCGAACAGCAGGTCATTGATATTATCAGGGATGCCGTTGAAATAGAAAAAGAATTTATTACAGAAGCTTTACCTGTGGCGCTGATTGGCATGAACGCAAAGCTGATGCAGCAATACATTGAGTTTGTGGCCGACCGCTGGCTGGCTGAACTAGGCTGCAAAAAAATATACAACGCCACCAACCCTTTCGATTTCATGGAAATGATTTCACTGGAAGGCAAAACCAATTTCTTTGAAAAAAGAGTAGGCGACTACCAGAAATCAGGTGTGCTTGCCGGCAAAGAAACACAGGCTTTTTCGGTGGATGAAGACTTTTGATCGTGAGTGGTGAGACGTGAGTGGTGAGTCGCAAAGCGCGGCAAACAATTCCGCCGCAGGACTCACCACTCACGTCTCACCACTCACGATGCTAACCATTAAATTCATCATATATGTTCGTATTAAAAAGAAATGGCAAACGCGAGAGCGTAAAATTTGATAAGATAACCGCCCGTATTGAAAAACTATGCTACGGCCTTGAAAGACGTTTTGTAAACTCTATTGATGTTGCCAAAAAAGTAATTGAAGGTTTATACGATGGCGTAACCACCACAGAACTGGATAACCTGGCAGCGGAAACCGCCGCTTCGCTAACCGTCAAACACCCGGATTATGCCTTGCTTGCCAGCCGTATTGCAGTAAGCAACCTGCATAAAAACACTACCAAGAGCTTCTCTCACACAATGAAATTATTGTACCAGTGCACCGACAGCAAAACCGGTAAATACCTGCCATTGATTGCTGACGATGTCTGGAATATTATCAATGACAATGCCGAGCTGCTCGATTCCACTATCATTTACGACAGGGACTATGGCTTCGATTATTTTGGTTTTAAAACACTGGAAAAATCTTACCTGCTGAAACTGGATGGCAAAGTGGTGGAACGCCCCCAGCACATGTACATGCGGGTAGCCATTGGTATACACAAAGAAGACATTGAAAGTGCCATAAAGACCTATCATTTAATGAGCGAACGCTGGTTTACACATGCTACACCAACCTTGTTCAATGCAGGTACGCCCAAACCACAGATGAGCAGCTGCTTTTTGCTGACTATGAAAGAAGACAGCATCGATGGTATTTACGACACATTGAAACAAACAGCAAAGATTTCACAGAGTGCAGGCGGAATAGGTTTGGCTATTCACGGCATTCGGGCAACCGGCAGTTATATTGGTGGCACCAACGGCACCAGCAATGGTATTATACCCATGCTGAAAGTGTTTAACGACACCGCCCGTTACGTAGACCAGGGTGGTGGCAAACGCAAAGGCGCATTTGCTGTCTATCTTGAACCCTGGCATGCAGATGTTTTTGAATTTTTGGATCTGCGCAAAAACCATGGCAAGGAAGAAATGCGTGCAAGAGACTTGTTTTACGCATTATGGATACCCGACCTGTTTATGAAACGGGTAGAAGCCGGTGGCGAATGGAGTTTGTTCTGCCCCAACGAGGCACCGGGCCTGCACGAATGCTGGGGCGAAGCATTCGAAACCCTGTATGAAAAATATGAAGCAGCTGGCAAGGCGAGAAGAACAGTAAAAGCGCAGGATCTTTGGTTTGCCATTCTTGACGCACAAATAGAAACGGGAACCCCTTATTTATTGTACAAAGACGCGGCCAATGGCAAAAGCAACCAGCAAAACCTGGGCACCATTAAAAGCTCTAATCTTTGTACAGAGATAATGGAATATACCTCTCCGGAAGAAGTAGCGGTTTGTAACCTGGCTTCACTGGCATTGCCAAGATTTGTTATTGATTCCACCTTCGACCACCAGAAATTATACGATGTCACTTACCAGGCTGCCATTAACCTGAATAAGATAATCGACAATAATTATTACCCCATTGAAGAAGCCCGTTATTCCAACCTGAAGCACCGGCCTATAGGTTTGGGCGTACAGGGACTGGCCGATGTATTTATATTACTGCGTCTGCCTTTTGAAAGCGAAGAGGCAAAACAGCTGAATAAAGAAATTTTTGAGACCATTTACTTTGCGGCCATGACGGCCAGTAAAGACCTGGCTAAAAAAGAAGGTGCCTACGAGAGCTATGCAGGTTCGCCCGTTTCTAAAGCTATCTTCCAGTTTGATATGTGGAATACAGAACCAACTTTGCGCTGGGACTGGTACACCTTAAAAGCCGAGGTCTTAAAACATGGCGTAAGAAATTCTTTACTGCTGGCGCCCATGCCCACTGCATCCACTTCACAGATTCTTGGCAACAATGAGTGTTTTGAGCCATATACGTCCAATATCTATGTAAGACGTGTATTAAGCGGTGAATTTGTGGTGGTAAACAAACACCTGCTGAAAGACCTGGTGGCCCTGAATCTCTGGAACGATGAAATGAAAAACAGGATCATCCAGCACAATGGCTCTGTACAGCAGATTGATGGCATACCTGCTGCTATTAAAGACATCTATAAAACTGTATGGGAAATAAAACAAAGGGCTATCATCGATATGGCTGCAGACAGGGGCGCTTATATTTGCCAGAGCCAGTCGCTCAATTTGTTTATTGATTCACCCAATCCCTCCAAACTAACTTCCATGCATTTTTACGCCTGGCGGAAAGGATTGAAAACCGGTATGTACTACCTGCGTACAAAAGCAGCCGCACAGGCTGTTCAGTTTACGGTGGAGAAACAGGGTGGCAAAGCAAAAGAACCGTTGAATGACGCAAGCGATGTGCATGCTGACGCTGTTGATGCAACAGATGAAAGCCTGTTAAACGGCGGTAGCTGCAGCATGGAAGAAGGTTGCGTTACCTGTAGTTCGTAATTATCTTTTTATCTTGATATGTTACCCATTAAATCAGCAGCTGGTCTGCTGATTTTTTTTGCCCGTCCGGGTGCCGGAGCCCCCAAAACCAGCACCCGGGGTGCAAACAAGGCATTCGTTTTTTAAAATAAAAGATATTATTTTAGATGTGCCTATTGCTGACTAAAAATTGCCTGCCATGACAAACAAAACAGAGACTGTAAAAACCCTTTTCCATTTACTGCAATGGTTTACCACTACAGAAAATGAATACAAAGCAATTCTGCACCCTGCCGTTGAGCAAACAGAATATCCCAATACAATGATTCACACAACAAGAAAAAGGACCTTTGCCAACTTTATAGAAGGTGCAGAAGCCGGCAAGAAAATGCTGGCCTACCAGCATTTTGAGCCCATCCGTTTTTTTGAAACCGCGGATACAGTGATAGCCGAATACACCTGGACAGGAGAATTGAAGGTAAAAGTAGGTAAACTGAAAAAGGGACAGGTGTTGAAAGCATATGTCTGTACCATTTTTGAGTTTAAAGATGATAAAATCTTCCGCCAGCGCAACTATGATTGCTATGAACCAATTGATGCATAGTAATGCTGCTTACTGCAAATTGCCTTTCACGTCTTTGCGATGAAGCAATCTGGGCGCGTCATTGCGAATAGCCGTTCCCGTCATTGAGAATCGCCGTGTCCGTCATTGCGAATCGCCCTCACGGAGTTTCTTTTTATACCTGAAGAAATAATGGCGATGAAGCAATCTGCTCCATAAGATATCAGCATGATGCATAGGCAAGCACCGATTGCTTCACTTCGTTTGCAATGACGGGAAGTCGCGTCATCGAATCGCCGTGTCCGTCATTGCGAATCGCCCTCACGGAATTTCTTTTTATACCTGAAGAAATAATGGCGATGAAGCAATCCGCTCCATAAGCCATCAGCATGCTGCATAGGCAAGCACAGATAGCTTCACTTCGCTTGCAATGAGCAGATCACTCCATTGCGAATGCAAGCCCTGCATGGATGCCGGCTACACATAAAAAAACCTGCTCAATATATTGGCAGGTAATATTATAAACAAATCAAATCAGTTTACGTTTTCTTCAGTCGTATAATACCGGTACCATGCATCAGAATCATAATAACATAAGTTGGATCAAACTCGAACCACTTCTTGGCAAAATTGGGACTGTTGCGGTATTTGTGGTGGTTGTTCTGAAATAATTCACCCATCAGGAACAAACCCCATGGCTCTGTATTTTTAGAATGATCCCCATTATTAAAATTGGCATAACCGTATTTATGACCGCACCAGTTTACAATAGCGCCTTGTATGGGGCCCATCAGGTAATGTATGGGCAACAATAAATACCACCAGCCACTGGGGGCAAAATATACATAAAACGCAGTGTACAATATACCAAATGCCACCCTTGTAATCATGCTATCGCCTATTTTGTCCAGCCTGGCCCATACTGGCAGGTATTCGGCCGTAAATTGAGGATCCGGCAATTCCTTACCCGTTAAAAAAGCCTGGTAAATTTCCTTTGTATGGATCATCATATGCCATACATCCTTAAAAAAATGCGGTGAATGCGGATCCTTTTCGGTATCGCTGTACACATGGTGCATACGGTGCAATATGGCGTAGGCACGTGGATTCAGAAACGAAGACCCCTGCGAAAACCAGGTAAGAAAATAAAACAACCGCTCTCTTTTCTTTCCGGTTGTATACATTTGATGAGAAGCATACCTGTGCAGGAAAAAAGTATGAAAGAAGAGGGATAAAAACCAATGCGAAAAGAAAAATATAATAATAGCGATCATTAATAGCCTGTTTTTCAAATGAGGATGCAAAGGTAATGCAAGTAAACTTAGGAAAACGAAATACCATGTCCTGTTAAGGCATTCTATCCATAAAAGTGTAAATTATTTAACATTAGCTGGTTAAAAATGCGGTTAAAAAGCCATTTCTGCGCATTTTAACTAACATTCATTCTTATAATTCCCCATTTTATTTCACCATCTTGTTTTAATTTAGGCCTGCAGCGTTTACATGTTTTCAATAAAAATATTATATGAGTCGCCGTTTTCTGTTGTCTGTATTGATTGGTATCATCTCGTTTCATTCCTTTGCGCAAAAAAAAAGTCCTAAGAAGCCAATAGCGGTGATTGCCTATTATGCCGGGCGAACTACCATGATAGACAGCTTTGAAGTGGAAAAACTTACACATCTCATATTTTGTTTTTGTCACCTGAAAGGCAACCTGCTGTCTGTTGGTAATGCGCGCGACAGCGCCACCATACAGAAAATGGTGGCACTAAAAAGCAGGAACCCGCAATTAAAGATAATTTTATCGCTGGGTGGATGGGGAGGTTGCCAGACCTGCTCTGCCGTTTTTACATCAAAAAAAGGGAGAAAGGAATTTGCAAAATCAGTGCGCGATCTCAATAATTATTTTGGTACCGATGGCATTGACCTGGATTGGGAATACCCCACCATTGAAGGTTTTCCCGGCCATGCTTACAGTGCTGGAGATAAGCCGGCTTTTACACAACTGGTAAAACAACTAAGGAAAAAACTGGGCAAAAAAAATGAAATCAGTTTTGCCGCCGGCGGCTTCGCCAAATTTATTGACTCATCGCTTGAATGGAAGAAAGTAATGAAAAAAGCAGACAGGGTAAATCTAATGAGTTATGATCTTGTCTCGGGCTTCAGCACTGTTAGCGGTCATCATACACCGTTATATTCAACCATGCACCAGAAAGAATCGGCAGACCATGGCGTGCAAATGATGATGGATGCAGGCGTTCCGGCCGGTAAAATTGTAATTGGCGCCGCCTTTTACGGAAGGTTTTTTGAAGTAACAGATACCACCAACAACGGCCTTTACCTGCCTGGCAGATTTTCGCATGGTTTTTCTTACAGCCGCTTAAGCGATTCACTGGGTACCGCCAATGGCTTTGTACAGTATTGGGACAGTGTTGCCAACGCCCCCTATGCTTTTAATATACAAAGAAGACTGCTGGCTACCTACGATGACAGCATCTCTGTACAATTGAAAGCAAAATATGCTATTAAACACAACCTGAATGGCATTATGTTCTGGCAACTGGCAGACGACAGGTTTAGCGGCGGCTTATTAGATGCTATTGACCGTATTAAACAGGACGAATAACACCCAACGGCCCCGGCAGTTGAGGTTTCCCTTTTTTATTATAACTGAATTCATGCAAACCAACCCTGCTTATAAGCGCCTGCTTCGTAAAATAAGGTTTACAATTGTCTTTTTTATGATAGCACTGGTGCTCAGTGGTATTACCGCCTTTCCGCTTGAGACAGAATTGAAATGGCTATTACACTTCCGCCACCATTTGCCGGAAGGCCTGGCAGCATTTATTACAACTGTGTATGAAGCATTACATTACACCAATCTACATTATCCAATGCTGGCTTACGGATACGACTGGCTGGCTTTTGCGCATATTGTTATTGCACTTTTTTTTATTGGCCCGTTAAAAGACCCGGTAAAAAATATATGGGTAATAGAATGGGGTATGCTGGCCTGTGTGGCCGTATTGCCGCTGGCCTTTATTGCAGGAGGCGTACGTGGCATTCCCTTTTACTGGAAATGTATTGATTGTTCTTTTGGAATTTTCGGTATTATTCCCCTGTATTTACTAAGGAAATGGATAAAGAAGCTTGCGCTGACCAGTTGATCAGTTGATTGGTTGCTCAGTTGATTGGTTGGCTGGATGTTTGATTGACTGGCCACGCAAGATACCCGATACAGCAAGCCCTGAAAGGCCGTCACAACAATTGCCGCCGGTTAAACCGGCGGAAACAAAGAATAAGGGATTTCAACCCTGCAGCGGTTGAACAACCAATCGAAGTAACCGGATAAAAAAAATCAGACCCGTCCAAACGAAGTTTGTCCGGGCGGGCTGGCATCAATAAATCAGACATCAAAAAATCAAACATCAGACATTTCTTTATGATAAGTTATAATCCCAAAGACTGGTTTGTTTTCCTGTTCCGGCTGCACAAGTCGGATACCATCCGGAAGCTGATGCCTTTACTGATTGGCGTATCCATTTACGCAGGCCTGGTTGCATTTGTGGAAACGGAATGGCTGCACATATCTAAAACCAATCATGTAAACAGCGTATCGGTAATACATGGATTACTGGGCTTTGTTATTTCCATGCTCCTGGTTTTTCGCACCAATACCGCCTACGACCGCTGGTGGGAAGGCAGAAAACTATGGGGCGCCCTGGTAAATAACAGCCGTAACCTGGCCATTAAACTGTCGGTGATGTTGCCGGCCGACGACCCCGCCAGCAGGAATTTCTTCCGCAAAATAATTCCCGCCTATGCCTATGCGCTGAAAAAACACCTGGGCCATGAAACTACCCGCATTGCATTATTTGACAACGACGAACAGCTTGAACAGCAGATAAACAAAGACAAACATGTGCCCAACCAGGTGGCCGCCCTGCTTTTTAAACACATACAGCAATTGTACAAGGAAGGCAAAATAAGTGGCGATCAGTTGATTGTACTAAATACAGAGCTACTTTCCTTTACCGATATTTGCGGCGCCTGCGAGCGCATTAAAAACACCCCCATCCCCTATTCTTACAGCGCTTTTATAAAAAAATTCATTTTCTTTTATGTAATTACGCTGCCGGTTGGCTACGTGTTCACCCTGGGTTATTTAATTATACCCGTGGTAACTTTTGTTTTTTATGTACTGGCCAGTCTGGAAATAATAGCCGAAGAAATAGAAGACCCGTTTGGCGGCGAGGAAAACGATCTGCCACTCGACAAAATCGCTGCCACTATTCATAATAACATAAACGATATACTGCACCAGGTGGCTTAATCAAACACCCGGCGTATCCATCATTTGGCCGGCAAAATCATTAAAAGTCTTCCTGGTCATATTTTAATCATTTGATTAAAATATTTGGTTAAAATTAATTTTCTGGTATATCTTTGCTGTATGGCACCGACCCGGAAGAAAAATTCACCAGGAAAAAAAGAGAACGACAGCAGCACTGAAAACAAAATCAAAAACGCTGCGCGTATCGTATTTCACAAAAAAGGATTTGCCGCCACCCGCACCCGCGATATAGCAGAAGAAGCAGGCATCAACCTTGCCCTGCTGAATTATTATTTCCGCAGCAAGAAAAAACTGTTTGATATTATTATGCTGGAAAGCCTGCAGGGATTTGCCAGGCTAATTATGGAGGTATTTACCAATGAACAGACTTCGCTTGACCAAAAGATTGAAACATTTGCTGATAAACACATTGAATTGCTTTTGGCAAACCCGGATATACCGCTGTTTGTATTAAGTGAGCTGAGAGAAAATCCCGGCCTGCTGCTTTCTAAAATTGGCGGTATGGACAGCGCCCTGCAATCGCATTTCATACAACAATTTAACAAGGCAATCAAAGACGGCAAAATTGCATCCGTACACCCACTTCACTTTATCATGAATATGCTGGCAATGACGGCATTTCCTTTTGTTGCCAGTCCCCTGTTAAAAGGAATAGGAAAACTTTCAGGTAAAGATTTTGACCAGCTGATGCAGGAACGGAAAAAACTGATACCGCGCTGGATAAAAGCCGCGCTGAAAGCGAAATAACAAAACATCAAACTGAACGCAACCCATACCAATAAAAATTGCACAATGAAAAGTACAGGTAAAATAGTGGCGGCACTAATCCTCTTCTCCGGCCTGGCATCCTGCAATAACAGCAATGATTATGATGCGTCCGGAAATTTTGAGGCAGACGAAGTAATTGTATCTGCCCGGCAAAACGGACAATTGCTGTCGTTTACTGTACAGGAAGGCGCCACGTTAAAAGAAGGCGATAAAGTTGGACAGGTAGACGTGGCTATACCAACCCTGCAAAAACAGCAGGCAGAAGCATCTATAACCGCCTTAAAAAATAAAACATCCAGTCCTGCAGAACAAACAACACTTGTAAATAAACAATTGCAGGTGCAGGAATCGCAACTAACACAGCAACTGCGCGAACAAAAACGTATGGAAAACCTGGTAAAAGACCAGGCCGCTACCCAAAAACAACTGGATGATATCAATTCACAGGTTGACCAGTTACAAAAACAGATTGCGGTAACACGTCAGCAAATCAATCTGAACAAATACAATACGGCCACCCAAAACCGCAGTATTTTAAGCGAGCAGGCGCCGCTTGAAAAAACGGTTGCCCAATTCCAGGAGCAAATTGAAAAGGGTACCATCATCAACCCTGTCACCGGCCTGGTGCTTACAAAATATGCATTGCAGGGAGAGATCACTGCTATTGGGAAACCCTTGTATAAAATAGCCAATGTCGATACCCTGGTATTGCGTGCTTACATAACCGGTAGTCAGCTGTCACAAATAAAAAACGGGCAGCAGGTACAGGTAAGAATAGACCAGGGCGAAAAGAATTACAAATTGTATACAGGGCAGATAAGCTGGATTTCGGGTAAATCTGAATTTACGCCAAAAACCATACAAACAAAAGATGAGCGGGCCAACCTCGTGTACGCAATAAAAGTGAGGGTAAAAAATGATGGCTATCTTAAAATAGGCATGTATGGCGAAGTAATTTTTGGAGATAAAACCAAAAGTTGATGCAATAAAAAAAATAGCATGAGTGCAGTTTCGCTGGAAAATATTACAAAGACCTACAATAAAGGCCGGGTGCTGGCAGCAGATGCGGTTTCTTTTGAAGTGGCAGAGGCGGAACTTTTTGGATTGATTGGTCCGGACGGCGCAGGCAAAACAACCATCTTTCGCATCCTCACCACGCTGTTGCTGCCAGACAAAGGATCGGCATATGTGCAGGGCACAGACGTTACAAAGGATTATCAAACCATCCGTAATAAAATAGGCTATATGCCCGGCAGGTTTTCGCTCTACCAGGATCTGACAGTGGAGGAAAATCTTAATTTTTTTGCTACGCTTTTTGGCACCAGCATTACTGCCAATTATGATTTAATAAAAGACATTTATGAGCAAATAAAACCTTTCGGCAGCAGAAGGGCGGGCAAATTATCCGGGGGCATGAAACAAAAACTGGCATTGTGCTGCGCACTGATTCATAAACCCGAGGTATTGTTTCTTGATGAGCCTACTACCGGCGTGGATGCCGTTTCACGCAAAGAATTCTGGGAAATGCTTAAAAAACTGAAACAACAGGGCATCAGCATACTGGTATCTACTCCTTATATGGATGAAGCCGGTCTCTGTGAACGGATTGCGCTTATACAGGATGGCAGGATTATGAAAGTTGATACACCCGGCGAAATCATTCGCAGCTACCCGGTGCGGTTATACGCTGCCAGGGCCGCCAATATTTACCAGCTTTTGAATGATCTCAGGAAGCATGAACTGGTAGACAGCGCTTTTCCTTTTGGCGAGTACCTGCACCTTACACTTAAGAATGATAAAAATGACGGTATAGAAGTGCTGCAACAATACGCTGCCGCGAAAGGGCATGCAGACGCTGAAGTAAAATTGATAGCGCCCACCATTGAAGACAGTTTTATAAGATTGATGAGAGAAAAAAACGGGCCGGAAAAACCCGGCTTAAATAAATGATATGCCCGACAAAGTAATTTCCTGTAAAAATCTTAGTAAACAATTTGGCGGTTTTACAGCCGTCAACAAAATTTCCTTTGAGGTAGACAAAGGCGAAATCTTTGGCTTCCTGGGGGCTAATGGCGCAGGTAAAACAACGGCGATGCGCATACTCTGTGGCCTGTCTTATCCATCCTCGGGCGAGGCAACGGTTGCGGGCTTTGACGTATATCATAAACAGGAATCGATTAAAAAAAATATTGGCTACATGAGCCAGAAATTTTCTTTGTATGAAAACCTGACCATACTGGAAAACATAGAATTCTTTGGCGGTGTTTATGGTTTACCCAGGAAAGACATCAGGCAACGCAGCAACGATCTTGTTCAACACCTGGGCCTTGAAAAAGAAGCAAAAAAACTGGTAGGTGAATTGCCATTGGGATGGAAACAAAAACTGGCATTTTCTGTAGCTATTTTTCACCGGCCAAAAATTGTATTTCTGGATGAACCAACGGGTGGCGTAGACCCGGTAACCCGCCGGCAGTTCTGGGATATGATTTATGAAGCTGCCGCGTCCGGAATCACTGTTTTTGTTACCACCCATTACATGGATGAAGCGGAGTATTGCAACCGCGTATCCGTAATGGTTGATGGCAAAGTAGAAGCGCTTGATACGCCAGCCAATCTTAAAAAACAATTTAATTCAGATAGTATTGACGACGTGTTTTATAAACTTGCCCGGGGTGCAAAGCGCACAGGCGACTGAGCTATAAAGGCGGATGTTCAATTACGGCTCCGCAACAAGCATTGATTACCATGAAGCAACTACTGGTATTTATAAAAAAAGAATTTTACCATGTCTTCCGCGATCGGCGGACGCTTTTAATATTGTTTGGACTGCCCGTTGTACAAATTGTTTTGTTTGGCTATGCGCTTACCAGCGAAGTAAAAAACATACATATGCTGATTGCAGACAACGCCAATGATATCAATTCACAGCAACTTATCGCCAAAATACAATCCAGCGACTATTTTGTTACGGAAAAGGCAATAGCCGCGTATACCGCCATAGAAAGTGAATTTAAAAAAGGCAGTATTAAATGCGCCCTTGTATTACCGCCCCATTTTGGAGATGATTTATTGCATACCGGCAAGGCACAGGTACAAATTATAGCAGATGCGTCCGACCCCAACACCGCTAAAACATTGATTGCTTACCTGACCGCTATTATTGGCAATTACCAGCAACAACTGAACGTCAATAACGCGCCCGGTTACCAGATCATTCCTGAAACAAGAATGCTCTACAATGAAGAAGGCAATGGATCGCTCAATTTTGTGCCTGGTGTTATTGCGCTTATATTTATGATTGTATGTACTACCTTAACCTCCGTATCTGTTGTAAAGGAAAAAGAAATGGGCACCATGGAGATATTGTTGGTGTCGCCCTTTAAACCTATTATGGTACTGGTATCAAAGGCAGTTCCTTACCTGGTCTTATCCCTGCTGAACCTGGCGCTTGTTCTTGCATTGTCTGTCTTTCTGTTAAAAGTAGAGATTAGGGGTAATATTATCCTGCTGATGCTGGAAAGCACGCTGTTTATCGTCACCTGTCTCTCGCTCGGGTTACTGATATCCAATAATACTTCTTCACAACAGGCGGCCATGCTAATGTCTATGATGGGGATGATGCTGCCCACTTTATTGTTTACAGGATTTTTATTTCCGCTGGAAAATATGCCCAAACCATTGCAGGTAATCGCCAATATTGTTCCTGCAAGATGGTACTACCTGATTGTAAAAGCCGTTATGCTAAAAGGGCTCGGCTTCAGGTATGTGTGGAAAGAAACCCTGATTTTGCTTGGCATGACAGCCCTGCTGCTTACCATCGCTTTAAAGAAATTTAAAATCAGGTTGTCATGAAAGTACTGTTATTCATACTGCAAAAGGAGTTCCGGCAAATTTTCAGAGACAAAACCATCCTGGTTATGATGCTGGCTGTGCCCACTATACAGCTCATCATAATGCCGCTGGCTGCCAACTTTGATGTAAAGAGCGTAAATATTGTTTTTACAGATCACGATCACAGTACCTACTCCCAAAAACTCATTTCCAAAATTGGCGCTTCGGGTTATTTTAAAATGATCAGTGTGGAAGCATCCTATAAGGAAGCGCTTGCATTCATTGAAAAAAATAAAGCAGATATCATACTGGAAATACCCGCTGGCTTTGAACGCAACCTGGTAAGAGAAGGGCGCCAGCAACTGAATGTATCCATTGATGCCATTAACGGCACCAAAGCTACTATTGGCGGTAGCTATCTTCAGTCCATTATTGCCGATTTTAACAACAATATCGATGTCAACACAAAAACAGTTCCCGGCACTGCTCCCGTTATTGATATTACCAGCTCCAACTGGTTCAATATACGGGCAGAATATAAGTTTTATATGGTACCGGGTATACTGGTCTTATTGTTAACCATGATTGGCGGCTTTTTAACAGCACTTAATATTGTCAGAGAAAAGGAAATTGGCACCATTGAACAGATAAATGTAACGCCCATAAAAAAATGGCAGTTTATCCTGGGGAAAATGATCCCGTTTTGGGTGGTTGGAATGATTGTTTTTACAATCGGCCTTATCATTGCCTTTGTTGTATATGGCATAGTGCCCAAAGGCAGTCTCCTTGTATTATATCCTTTTGCGGGCTGTTATCTTATAGCGGTACTGGGTTTTGGCTTACTGATATCTACCTACAGCAATACACAGGTACAGGCAATGTTTATAGCCTTCTTTTTTATTATGATTTTTATTTTAATGAGCGGCCTTTTTACTTCAACAGACAGCATGCCGTATTGGGCCAGGATAATGTCGAACCTTACACCCGTAACCCATTTCATAAAAGTGGTGCGGATGATTGTACTGAAAGGAAGTGGTTTTGCAGATGTAAAAACCGAGTTGCTATACATTGCCTTATTTGCTGTTGGCCTGAACGGCTGGGCAATCTGGAATTACAGGAAGACAAATTGAATAGACAATAGTATTGAGTATTAAGTACTAAGTATTAAGACCCGGGAACGGAGACAATGACTACCAGTAATATATTATTCAACGCGCTGTATGCTCAATACTATCGCTGTAGTCTCAATTAGCACTAAGACCCGCATACAGAGACCCGGGCACAGAGACAATGATCACCAGTAATTTATTATTCAACGCGCTGTACGCTTAATACCATCGCTTTAGTCTCAATGCTACATACCAGGTACTACATATTATCGCCGTAGTCTTAATACTTAATACTATCGTCGTAGTCTCCGTACAAAGTACTAAATACTGAGTACTCTCTACCCTATTCTTTTCAGCACCGGCACCATGATCATATACGAGGCATCCTTATAGTCTATGATTTGCCTGTCTCCGGGTGCACTGAAACGATATTGCTTACCGGTTACATTTCCCGTTACAGTGAGTGCTGACTTGCCAGTATAAATAAAACCAATACCGGGACCAGCTTTCTGCCCGGGTATTGTTGCGGGCTGCTGGTTGCCGGACAATGCAGTTGTCAGTTCACTCCTCTTATTGTCGCAGTTGCACATAATTTATTTATTTAAGCTTTATTAATCTTCCTTGTAGTCTGGTGTATCATGGGCATCATACCGGTCAGCATTTTTAGAAGTGGTTGCCTGTTCAAGCAGGCAGGCCGCTCCCGAAAGTGCAGCCCAGTACAGCAATTTTTCGGGCCAGCCGATGCCCGTCCATAATCCAAATGGCAGTGAAACCCAAACACTGGTACAGTAAAAGCAATCGAGCAGGCTCCCAAAGAAACCCGCTCCTGCTTTTTTTCTGATGGCATATATTATATCAAAGGGGCCGTCTTCTTTGGATAACAAATGGGTTATCCGCCATACGGCCAGCACAGATAGTACCAGGTAAATTGTATTCATGCTGCTATTTATTTCAATGAAACCGAAATACTGCCTATTCTTACTGAACCATTTTGCGGAATCACCAGTTTCAACGCCAGGGTAATGGTACCATCAACCTTTACATGGGCGGGCACTGTATAACATGTTGCAGCAGCACTCACCTGGTTCGTGGCATCGTCTAGCACTACGGTTGCATGATCGGGCGTTGTCATATTGGCCAAACGCGTTTGTGATATATACGCGTTACCGGTGCTGCTGTAGCAAATCCTGACCGATTGAATAGTATCTGCCGGCAAACTCAATGGTATGTTTACCCACTGAAGATCATCTTCGGTTACAATACCCGCTGCTGTTATTTCAATGGCGTCACTGGGACAGCAGAATGGATTAACATTGATTTTCTTTGTTGGCAAACCATTGGGGCCAACGCCAATAGAAGGGATGGGACTAAAATAAAATGTCTTGCTGCCTGTAGCTGTAATACTGCCGGCCGGCTTACATCTGCTGAAGGTAAATACCGTGAAAGCCGCACCATACAGGCATATTAAAATTACTATTCTCCTTTTCATTTTTAAAATATTAAAATGGTAAAGCAGGGGACAGGCTAATGGAAACCTGCCCCTGCTTCTTTGACTAATAAAAAATACCCCCTGCACTATTCTCCCGGATTACGCAGGCAGAACCCCTGTATATCATAATTGTAAAGACCAATTACATGAGAGCTTACAATGGTTCTGTCCCATGCATCAATACGAACATTGTAGCCGCACTTTGGAACATTGACAGTATGAATAACAAATGCGCCGGATTGCCCGCCGTTGGCCAGGGTGCCCGCAACATAACTGAGCGTGTTGGTACCAGTGCCATCTACGTCAACCACAGCACCATTATCGGGTGTAACTGAAATGGTGAACGAGCCGGCATGTGCATCCAGCATACTGTATGTACCTGTTATATCTGTGCCAGTCGTAAAGTCTGCACAATCGCCACCAATAGCAGGATCGATATGTATATGTACATCGGGCGCATGGGCGTCTACAAGAATGGTAACGGCGCCATTCGGATCGTTATAGATATTATTAAAGATATCCCTGGCCTGGATACGGATAACATGCTTGCCTTCCATGGTTGCCTGATACCTGCCCAGCAAACCACCTACAATATTTACGGAACTTGTTTCCAGGTAGGGTATCCATCCATCTGCCCCGGGATTAAATGTATGGTCGGTAAATATGCCCGAATCGGTTGTTATTACCTGTGTATCGGTCAATGGCAATTCAATACCGCCGGGTTTAGTTACCAGGAAACGGTAACTCATGCCCGGTGTGGCATAGAAAATATTGCCAATTAATTCCATGGTGCCATAGAAAGGACTGTTTAGTGCGCCACCCAATGAACCCGCAAGGTTGGTGGTTGCCAAACCGTTTGCATCATTTATATCGGCCACTACCATACCACCCACTTTTTCCAGTATCACAGTTTGGTTGCCGGGTGTTACACCGCCGGGCAATGATTTAATTTCTACTGCACACTCTTCCCAGTCACCATAGGCCGCTACGTAGTTGGGATTATTTGCAGGTGGCGCTACATTCCAGGAAAGGATGGCTTTTAATTTTGCCTTACCGGCAAGGCACCATTCTTTCTGGTGTGGCTGCAGGTTGATGGGCAACGAAATATTATACCACAGCCCGTCTTTTGGGATACTGCCGATATCATGAACGTTTGCAGAAGAGGTACCCATATATTGGTAGCCTGCGCCAAAATCCATATAAAAAGCAACATATTCTTTACTGCCCGCACTGCACAAATCGCCCAGGTAACCGTTTGGTCTTTTAACAACTACACTCGCATGAATGCTATTAAATTCACGGTTCAGCGCCACGCAGGTTACTTCTTCATAAGCAGTATTAAACTTCAGCAGGCTTATTTTACCAATGATATCGGGCCAGTTAAAATAGTCAGATACAATTTTCCCGGTGAAGGAAGACAACGCAGTGAAGCCCGATAATTCAGAAATGTATTTCAATACAATCCTGGAATCTTCCACCTCTTCCTTGTAAATTTTCTTCAAATACCGGGCAGAAACAACAGGGTCGGGCTGTGGCACAGGTGGTACCGCAATCTGAAGTTTATCAATATTGCCGATGAGCTGCTTTTTTGTTATCTCATCCAGTATAACACCTTTCTTTATAAGGCACCAGATACTTTTGTTGGGTGCAATCTGTATATTGGTTTCCAGGGTATTTCCCCAAACAGGTATCCATGCGGGTGAGTTGGCCGGTGGAGCACTGTTCCATGATAAGATGGCCCTTACCCTGGGCAATATGGCAGCATCATCGCAACAAGCTGTTTTTTGGGGATCGATTTTTAAACGCACATTATAACAAATGTTTTCCTGGAAATCCAGGTCATGTACATTGGTACTAACAACACCTTCATCAATCCATACACCGTTGCGCAGGTAATCAACATAAAACCGGACATATTCAAAACTGCCATTGGTGCAGGGGCCGCCTGAATAACCACCATTCTGTTTTATAACAATGGCAGCATTTAGTATTTGCGTAACCGGGTTATAGCTTACACATTTTACTTCTTCATAAAATGTATTACCTGCAATCAGTTCTACAGGTTTTTGTTTACTGTCTTTCAGGTTGCCAAAATAATTTTCGTTCGACAACTGTAATACTTTAAATACGGGGCGGAGATTCACATGCTCCAGATCTTTTTTTTGATCATTTTTTGCCATGACAACAAGGTTTAATAGTTAAAAAATAAAAGATAAAACAGGCCGGTTTCTTAACCGGCACGTTATAATAAGTATCTGTACATGCTGTTGCCGGTTTTACCGGGTTGCAGAGCTGCTAAAAACACCCAATCGAAAAGCAGTAAGTGTGTAACTGTTATAACCGGGGCGCTTAACCGTGAAGATCTAATCAGAAGAAATTATGAAGTAAATAAAAACACTGCTGCAAGTTAAAAATGCATTACCACTGCAGCAATACCCTAAAGTGGTAAATTAATAAAACAAGTTGTTAAACAAGATAACCATCGCGCTATTCCCTTCCCTGGTTTATCCTTATAAAAAATGAGTGACTGATAAGGTCACTCATTAATTAAAGATTTATTTATAAAGGCAGGCACTAAACAATATATACCGAAGGAACACCCACATAGTTGGCAGCGCCGCTGCTGAAATTCAATTGCGCTGTAGATCCGCCGCCGCGTGCATATACATAAAATGATGCGGTTACCCTCAGGTAAGCTGTGTCTGCACCAAGCAAATCGGAATAATACATTACCCGGGTGGCATCTAAACGATCGTTTACATTTATATTCTGCCTGTCTATATCAAAAATGTTGGTAGAGGCTGTTGCCTTGTAATTGTACTGGTAGCCCACCGCGGAAAGGTCAATACGGGCATGGGCTTCTTTGGAATCCCAGAATCCGTCATCTGCATTCAGGATATAAAAACCGTGAAGCGGCACATATATAGTATGCGCATAATTGCGGTTTTCAGGCGCCCTGAAAGTAAACCACCAATCCATATATACTGTAAAAGATCCTGCACCTGTTCCAAACAATCCTGAACCGGCGCCGTTTGCAAAATCAGACAGGTCTATGTTTCCCGGGTTATAACCCTGCCAGGAAATTTTTCCGTCCGAGCCATGTAGTGTACCATAATACGGCCTGAAAAAACCGATGGCCTTGGGTGAAGCGATATCAGCCTTTTTAGCTAACCCGTCATCAGTTGAAGGAACCACCGATCTGAGTTTTGCTTTTGCGGCTTCTGCAAATTCAACGGTGGCTGCACTTGCGGCATCATTCATTTTTTCCTGTTCGTCCAATGCTGCAACCATTTCTTTTGGCAGGCTTTTCCGCAATGCCTTAATACTGGCCTGTCCTTTTTTTTCAATAGCCTCCAGCTGGGCAGCCTGCGATTTCTGCAAACCCTCTACTTCTTTCCGGCGCGCATTTACCAGCTCTTCAAGAATGTTGTCGGTTGCCTTAAACTTGGTTTCTGACTGAAGTTTTGTTTCCATAATTTTTGTTTTTAGAAGCGACTATACGATCGCTTAGATTTTACCTACTCTTTACCCTTTTCGGTTTCCGGGTGCTTACTCTTTTAAAAAGGATTTTCAGCATCTTCCTTCAGCGCAGCATTCTTGCCACCGGCAACATATACCTGTCCGTGCACATAAATGAATACCCTGGCAGGCTGTCTTAGCAACAAAACATTCATTGCCGGCTTTATTAAAAGCCAGCCGGAACGCATCTGTTGTGAATAGCCGGCATACAACCATGCCAACGATAAACAATTACTGCATGACAGATCCAATAAATTGCACCAAACAGATTTGGCCTTGTTAATAATGCTGCTAACTACGGTTGGGTTTGCCTAAGGTTGAGGGAATGCTGCTAATGATCGGCCTGCTGGAAATTCCTGTCTGACAGGGGAAAAATTCCATTCGGAAGTACTGTTCCGGTATGAATACAAAGGTATATGCACCATTGGCTTGTAACAATACCCTAAACCGGTAATGAATTTCCTGAAAAATAAAAGGATATAAAGACAAGACTTTACGCTGGTATGGTGGTAACTGCTTACCACAGGAATTTATAGTCGGCTGATACTACCCTTACCAGTTAACGCAGCTCTATTGCAGCCGTTTCTCTTCCGGTTTATCAAAATAATAAATACAACCGCCCGCCAGTAAAATACCTATACCTATCAGACTTTCTACGGGCCTGTCTGCTGCGGTAAAGATCAGCACCCATGTATTAAACAACAGGAATATGATTTGAAGCAGTGGTTTAAAAGGACTGGTAAATGATGTGTCTTTTTTATCGCGTATAAAAAGACTGGTAGCTACAGTTAAAGAAGCCATTAATTGCAACACAAATCCTGCATACAATAATATTCTTTCAAAAGAACCGGTAAGTGCCAGCAGTATACTTATAAATACGTGCAACCACAATGCAGCCACCGGTATACCATGTGCATTGGTTTTCGACATCGGCCTCCACAACCTGTATTCCTTTGCCATGGCATATGTTACCCTTGGGCCCACCCACAAATAAGAACTAATCGTGGCTACCAGTTGTATGGCTATAAAAACACTTACCCATTTGCCGCCGGCACGGCCGAGCAAATTGTCAAAAGCAATGAAGGTGACTTCTTCTTTGCCCGCCAGCGACGCTGCAGATGCGTGCTTCAGCAACACAAACTGAAATAGAATATAGCAGATGGCAACAAACAGCGTACTTCCAATAAGTGCCACCGGCAGATTTTTTGCCGGACTATTAATTTCTTCTACAACATAAGCTGCGGCATTCCAGCCGATATAGGCAAAACCAACATATATCATAGACACGGCAAAACCAGGCGTAACCACTTCGTGGCGCCAGCTATTGCTGTAATTGAATGCATTGACACCATTGCCGTTCATGAACAGGCCAACACAAATAAGGGTAACGATAAAAAGCACCTTCACCAGCGTGGAAATATTTTGTAACCTGCTGCTGTGTTTAATGGTAAAACTGTGCATAAGCCCTATTAACACTATAACGGCAATGGCTAACCACACGTTGTTTTGCAACCCAAATGGCGCCAGGTATTTTGTAAATGCCATGGCGGCCAGCGCCACGGGTGCAGAAAAACCAACAATTAGACCCGACCATGCGGATAAGTAGCCAAGAACCGGGTGAAATATCCGGGAAAGGTAAATATAGTCGCCACCGGATTCTTTAAAATGTGTACCCAGTTCAGCGTAGGCAAATGCACCAAATAAAGACAGTATGCCCCCGGCCAGCCAGAGCAGCATAATGGTGACGGTATTTTGCACCGAAGACAATTGGAAACCAAGACTGGTAAATACACCGGTGCCAATCATATTGGCTACCACAATGGCCGAAGCAGTATAAACAGTTATTTTCTTCTTCAAATAATGGTTGTTTTTCAGGAGCCGATCCTGCTTAAAAATAAGCGTATGTTTTTAATTGCCCCTAAAAATTTGTTTTACATGCCGGAGCTGCCGAACTTGTAGCTTGTAAAAGAGAAAAACATGCTCCAGAAAGTATTTGGCAAATTACCCATAGGAAAAAGGCTGAAAAAAATACAACAATCGCCCAATTATAAAAATGGCGCTTTTCAGAATATCAGCCCCACCCCGGTAATGGCCGAAGACAGCTCCTTCTGGAAAACACTGAAATCCTATTTAAACAAACCAAAAGATACCAGGCCGCCGTCACCTTTGCCTTTTATAAAAACAGATCTGTCGAAACTCGAAGATGAGGCACCGGTGATAGTTTGGTTTGGCCATTCTTCCTATCTTCTTCGTATCCATGGCCTTACTATTTTAGTAGATCCTGTGTTCAGCAATCATGCATCGCCATTTTCATTTATGGTAAAAGCCTACCCGGGTGCGGACGCCTATTCTGTTGAAGATATGCCCGGCATTGATATATTGATTCAAACCCACGACCATTACGACCACCTGGATTTTATTTCGGTAATGGCGCTGCAGCCCAAAGTAAAACAGGTAATAACCACCCTGGGCACTGGCGCACATTTTGAATATTGGGGATACGACCCCGCTGTTATTACCGAACTGGACTGGTGGGAAACAACCAGCCTGCCCACCGGCATACAACTAACGGCGGCGCCTGGACGCCATTTTTCGGGCCGGGGCCTCAAACGCGGAAAAACACTTTGGGCCGGATTTGTGCTGCAAACACCCGCTTATTCAATTTACCTGGGTGGCGATTCCGGTTACGATACCCATTTCAAAGAAATTGGCAGTAAATATGGCCCTTTTGACATAGTATTGCTTGAATGCGGGCAATACAATGCGCACTGGCCGCATATACACATGATGCCGGAGGAAACAGTACAGGCCGCCATTGACCTGGGCGCTAAAAGATTGCTGCCCGTACACTGGGCTAAGTTTACACTGGCTTTGCACCCATGGGATGACCCTGTTAAAAGAGTAGTAAAAAAAGCTGCCGAATCAGTACTTCCCCTTACTACGCCCATGATCGGCGAACCGGTAATATTGGGAACGTCTTATCCGGTTTCTCATTGGTGGCAATTGTGATTATAGAAAGCGGGTATTTATACAACGCAGACAGTGCATGATTCATCACTGTGTTATGATATCCTTCCCGGCTGTTATGCGGCAATTCTTGTCTGCGCTCCCTACTCATAGGCCGGCAAGGCAATTAGTTCTTTTATATCAATACCATCCCGGTGGTAACCATAACAATAATGTCCGTTGGTAATAATCAGATAAGGTACAGGTACCGCCATATTATAGTTCAATACCTGGTTCAGCACCTTTTTATTTATCTGTACTTCTTTTGCTTTGCATTCTACCATTAACCAGGGCCTGGCGGCTTTATTGTAGACCAGTATGTCAAACCTTTTCTTTACATCTCCCAGCTGGATTTTCTTCTCCAGCGCAATATAGGGAGCCGGGTAATTGCATACCTGCACCATGTACTGTACAAAATTTTGTCTTACCCATTCTTCGGGGGTCAAACTTACCCACTGACGCCTGGTATCATCCCAAATCTCCTCTTTTTTTAATACCGGCTCGCGAATCTTATACTGGTGCGGGGGATAGTTAATGAATATCATAATTGACTAATCTTTCTGCCATGGCAATTTAGTATCTTAGCTGATTGCAAAATACAAAAGAGAAATTTTAAATCATGAAATCTAAAGAGGAAATTGTACAAAACTGGCTGCCGAGATACACCGGACAAAAATTGGAAGAATTCGGAAAATATATACTGCTTACCAATTTCAGTAACTATGTGACCTTGTTTGCAGAATGGCACAATGTTGAAATAGTAGGCAAAGATAGACCAATGCAATGTGCAACTGCAGGAGATATCAGTATTATTAATTTTGGCATGGGCAGTCCCACGGCCGCCACGGTTATGGATTTGCTTACAGCCATCAGTCCGCAAGCCGTGTTGTTCCTGGGCAAATGCGGTGGATTAAAAAAGCGAAATAAAATTGGCGACCTCATCTTGCCCATTGCTGCCATACGCGGAGAAGGTACTTCCAATGACTATTTCCCGCCCGAAGTACCCGCGCTGCCTGCATTTGCGCTGCAAAAAGCCATTTCCACCACCATCAGGGACTACCAGGTTGACTACTGGACCGGCACCGTTTACACTACCAACCGCCGTGTTTGGGAACACGATGAAGTATTTAAGGAATACCTGCAAAAAATAAGGGCCTATGCCATTGACATGGAAACGGCTACTATTTTCTCTGTAGGTTTTTTTAATAAAATACCTACTGGGGCATTATTGCTTGTCAGCGACTCGCCCATGGTTCCCGAAGGTGTAAAAACTGAAGAAAGCGATAGAAAAGTAACCGGAAATTTTGTCGAAAATCATATCAAAATAGGCATCGATTCATTAAAACAATTGATCAACGGTGGACTTACGGTAAGGCACCTGCGCTTTTAAGGCACCATTACTGCGCAGTCTTTAGCCGTTTACAAAAAATGCAGCTAAAAGACTAAAAGCTTTCCTGCATAAAACTTTACAGGTTATCGGCAATTGACAAAAGATCATTCCAATGCTGGAAATAAAAAACCTCCGGGTTGATTTTGAAACGGAACAGGGCATACATACAGCCGTGCATGATATTTCACTGGATGTTAACCGCGGGGAAGTGGTAGCTATTGTAGGCGAATCCGGTTCGGGAAAATCAGTTACAGCCCTTTCAATACTGCAATTGCTGCCTGCAAAAACAGTCCGCTACACCCATGGCAGTATACTTTTCACTGAGGATGCTCAACCTCCTATAAACCTGCTGCATATAAAAGGCAGGGACCTGCGGAAATTAAGGGGCAATGCTATTGCGATGATCTTCCAGGAGCCCATGACATCGCTTAACCCCGTTTTTACCTGCGGCAACCAGGTAATGGAGGCCTTGTTACTGCACAAAAAAATTACTACAACGGCTGCTAAAGAACAAACCATTGCTTTGTTTAAAAAAGTGCAGTTGCCCAATCCGGCGGCCATCTTTGATCGCTATCCCCACCAATTGAGCGGCGGCCAAAAACAAAGGGTCATGATTGCCATGGCCATGAGCAGCAATCCATCATTGTTGATCTGCGATGAGCCCACCACTGCACTGGATGTAACCGTTCAAAAAACCATTTTGCAGTTAATCAAAGAACTGCAACTGGCAACAAACATGGGTGTTATTTTTATTACACACGATCTTGGCATAGTGGCAGAAATTGCAAACAAGGTAGTAGTAATGTACAAAGGCAATATTGTTGAAACAGGACCCGTGCAACAGGTAATGCAACATCCGAAACATCCTTATACAAAAGGCTTGCTGGCCTGCAGACCGGTATTGCACACAAAAGGAGAGAGACTACCGGTAGTAAGTGATTTTCTGGAAACCGGGAACGGAGAACCGGTAAACGGCAACACAGGAACACACAATAAGAAAACGGCATTTAAGGTGGCGGAAAAAACAGCGTCGCAATCATTAAAAGACGCCAACGACAATAACCAGCTTGCGGACAAACGCGAAAAATTAATTGAAGTAAAAGAACTTAAAGTATGGTACCCCGGTAAAAAAAGCTTTCTGGGTAAGGTAGTGGATTATACAAAAGCGGTAGATGATGTAAGTTTTGATGTTTTTACGGGCGAAACGCTTGGCCTGGTAGGTGAATCCGGTTGCGGCAAAACAACACTTGGCAGAACATTGCTGCGTTTGCTGGAACCAAACAGCGGACAAATACTATTTAAAGGAAACGACCTGTTGCAATACAAACCTGCGGCGCTGCGCAATCTGAGAAAAGACATACAAATCATTTTCCAGGATCCCTACTCCGCGCTTAATCCATCTATAACCATTGGCAATGCCATACAGGAAGTGCTGCAGGTACATAATATAAAGCCCACGGCACGGCAGCGAAAAGATAAGGTAATGGAACTGCTGGACAAAGTAAGCCTGCAGCCTGAACATTTTTACCGGTACCCGCATGAGTTTAGTGGTGGTCAGCGGCAACGCATTGTTATTGCCAGGGCCCTGGCCCTGAATCCTTCTTTTATTGTTTGCGACGAAAGTGTAAGCGCACTGGATGTAAGTGTACAGGCCCAGGTGCTGAACCTGTTGAATGATCTTAAAAAAGAATTCCGGTTTACCATTATTTTTATTTCGCACGATCTGTCGGTAGTACATTATATCAGTGATCGCATTATGGTAATGCAAAAAGGAAGGATAGCAGAAACAGGTAATGCAGATCAAATCTACTATCAACCCAAAGAAATATATACACAGGGCCTTATAGCCGCCATTCCAAAAAGCTGAAGAACTACCATCGCCGGGAAATCAGACATCTCCAAATCAGACATCAGACATTTCCTAAGCGGATCAAACCTACCATCAATCCAAGGATATATATACAACCCTTATAGCCACTAAGCCAAAAAAGCAGAGATTTGTTGGCCCAAAGAAATCAGCGATTATCAAATCAGACATCAGACATTTTCCCCTATTTTTGCCCACAATCTAATTTATCAAGCATGGCAGTTTTAGTTAATAAAAGTTCTAAAATAATTGTTCAGGGTTTTACGGGTACGGAAGGCAGTTTTCATGCCACTCAAATGATAGAATATGGTACAAACCTGGTAGGGGGCGTTACACCCGGTAAAGGTGGAAGCATGCACCTGGATAAACCGGTTTTTAACACCGTATCAGATGCCGTAAAAGCAACTGGCGCCAATGTAAGCATCATTTTTGTACCGCCCGCATTTGCTGCAGATGCCATTATGGAAGCAGCTGAGGCTGGCATTGCCCTGGTAGTTTGTATTACAGAGGGCATTCCCGTGCAGGATATGGTAAAAGCAAAAAACTACCTGGTAGGAAAAAATACAAGGCTGATAGGACCGAATTGTCCCGGTGTTATTACCGCCGGTGAATGCAAAGTGGGTATCATGCCCGGCTTTGTTTTTAAGCCAGGCCGTATTGGTGTGGTTTCCAAAAGCGGCACATTAACCTACGAAGCCGCCGACCAGGTTGCCAAAGCCGGGCTGGGCATTTCTACCGCTATTGGTATTGGTGGCGACCCCATTATTGGAACGCCTACCAAGGAAGCCGTTGAGTTGTTAATGAATGACCCCGAAACGGATGGCATTATCATGATTGGCGAAATTGGTGGTAGTATGGAAGCCGAAGCCGCTTACTGGGTAAAAGCCAATGGTACCAAGCCGGTGGTTGGTTTTATTGCCGGTCAAACCGCCCCTCCCGGCAGAAGAATGGGTCATGCAGGCGCTATTATTGGCGGTGCAGACGATACAGCCGCCGCAAAAATGAAGATCATGGCAGAATGCGGCATCCATGTAGTACAAAGTCCGGCAGATATTGGCAAAAAAATGGCCGAAGTAATTAATAAAAAATAAAACTACCTGTTTAATACAAGCCCCGGTTTTCCGGGGCTTTTTTATTGAATTTACTGGCGTAATTGGATTGAAAATTCTTGCCTGCCCGTCCGATAGGCGGGTTTTCGACGCCGTTGACGCAGTCGTTGGTGTTTGACGTCAGTTGTTGTTGTTTTTCACCAACAACTGACCTGGCTGATCATTCCCGCCATTGTCGTTTTCACCTGCAACCTGCGCCAATATATTAAGGCAAAGAAATATGCTGCAGCCAATAATATCAGCCTTTCACGTCTCATAGAGTTCCTGCTAAAGAAAATCACCACCTCAAACTATCATTCCCTGGAAGACTATCCCATTGCAGACTGGGTAAGCCAGGTGGCCGAAGGCGAAGCTGAATACAAAACAAAGGCAAAGACAAGGAAATCTTCAAAAGCAGCTTATTTTAATAGCAGGAAATGATTGTCTTTATTGATGCCAATATACTTATAGCTGTAATAAACAAGGAATACCCCCTGTTTACTTATTCTGTACGCATTCTAAGCCTGGCAGGAACCAGGAACTTTACCCTTTTCACATCACCCATTTGCCTGGCAATTGCGTTTTATTTTGCAGAGAAAAAATACAAACAGGCTGTGGCCAGACAAAAGATTGCATTACTCTGCCAACATATAAAAATTGCTGAAACAAACACTGCAGCCATTAAAAAAAGTTTGGAAAATCCGGCCATAAAAGATTTTGAAGATGGGCTGGATTATTATGCAGCAGTTGAAAGCGGTTGCCAATGCATCATAACAGAAGACACCGGCGATTTTTATTTCTCATCCCTTGAAGTGCTCAACAGCCATGACTTTTTCCTGAAATATATGGCCAGGAAAAAATAGCCGTCGTCCAAACCAGTGCTGTACCAAGACCGCTGTACGAAATCCGCTGTACGAAGTCTCCGGCTTCGTACTATCTATGTTCTTCCTGAACTCAGTTCAGCATCACTAACGCACAATTATGTCAACCATATTTAAGCCCCGCAAAGACTTGCGGGGCTTTCTTTCATCCTATCATTAAACCTAACCAACAAAAAATATATTACCTGCAACTTTTTACCGCTGTACGAAGTCTCCGACTTCGTACTATCTATGTTCTTCCTTAACTCAGTTCAGCATCACTAACGCACAATTATGTCAACCATAATTAAACCCCGCAAAGAATTGCGGGGTTTCTTTCATCCTATCATTAAACCTAACCAACAAAAAAATATATTACCTGCAACTTTTTATAAAATTCATCAACTGGTCCCTGCTATAGCCCGAAGAAAACGCATTGCACACCACGCTGAAATTATTTTTATCGGTTGTCCTGCTATAAGCATATTTGGCGAAATCAAGCCTGTTGTTATCGAAAGAGAAAAACCGCGCCAGTTCCTTTACCTGCTCAGCACACAGGTAGTTATCGTCTACCAAACGTTTGGCGTACAATAAACGCGCATCATCAAAATTTTCCCGTTCCATTACGCGTTCAGCAGCAAAGAAATCTTCGTTACTGATAGTACGGCCATAGGCGCTGTTGCCATTGTATCCACCATTGTTTCCGTAATCATTGCCATACTGTCTGCCGTCATAATCACGATCATTTTTTTTATATCCATCGTTGTCGTTATAACGGTGATTGTCATTGTCCCAGTCCCTGGTTTTATAACCGCCGCGCAAAGGTTGCTCAATTACCTGCGCGCCGCCAAAACGGTTTACTTCAATAGTGGTGGCAAATAAAGGTTTGATATTTACCGACGCATTGTACACCAGCCTGTATTCAGTACCCTGCCTGCGGCCAAAAATGCCAAAGCGTTTTTCAGTAAGCTGGTATACTTTTACAGCGTGAAAACCAGGTTGCAGGTTATCAAAAACAACACTGTTGCTAAACGACTGCTGATCAAAACGGCTACCATCAACCGTAACTTTTATATTCGCATTGCCTTCTGCAGACACTGTTAAACGGCTGGGTGCAAAACTGGCAAAAGAAGCCATTGAGATAAGGATACCAAAACCAAGTGTAGAAATCTTTTTCATAACGTAAATTTTAATTGATGTAGTAATCTTGTTGTCACCAGTGTTTTCATGCTGGTTATATAATAGATGCCCGCAGGCATACTAAGTAAAATTCAGAAGCTATAAGAATTTGTTAATGCAAAACGCTGATAATCAATACCGCAAATAAACGCATGTAAAGCGCATGCACGTGCGTTTATTTGCTGCTTACTGATGCCCTGTTCTTTATTGTTAATTATTTTAACAGGGCATACCGGGACATATCTGTGTAAAACGCTGCAGTACTGCATCCCATAACCAACTTTGTTATCTTTATCGCTGTTGTTGTGCAACCCAAACAGCAGCGTATCATACTTTACTAAAATTTGATGAATATGTCATTTGTAAAAACCAGGACATTTATACTTTTCAGCTTTATATTATTTACGCATCATCTATCCGCACAACAAAAAATGACCAATTACGCCACCCTCTGGAAAAAAATAGATTCTCTTTCAACGAAAAAAGGGCTTACGCAATCTGCTCTGGAAGAAGTCAATAAAATTTATGTGCTGGCTAAAAAAGAAAAGCAGGATGCCCAGGTCATAAAAGCGTTGTTGTACCAGGCAAGCCTGCAGCAAATAAGAGAAGAAGAGGCTGATAATAAAACAATTGCCCAATGGCAACAGGAAATTAATACCGCCGGCGGGCCATCTAAATCAATACTGCAATCCATACTGGCGGAAAAATATCTTTACTATTTTCAACAGCACCGCTACCAGCTGTACGACCGTACCAAAACAACCAATTTTAAAAAAGAAGACATTGCCACCTGGGGAACAGACGATTTTCATGAAAAGATTTCAGCACTTTATCTGGCATCACTAAAGGATGAAAAATTATTACAGCAAACAACACTGGATGCATTTGAGCCGGTAATAGTTAAAGGGAATGCCCGCTACCTGCGCCCTACCCTATACGATTTGCTGGCCAATCGTGCCCTGGATTATTTTAGAAGTGATGAAAGGGATATCAACAAACCGGCATACGCCTTTGAAATAAACGATGCGGTTTATTTTTCACCGGCGGCTGACTTTATAAAACATCCTGTCACCACACCGGACTCATCCTCACTTTATCACAAAGCACTGCTTATTTATCAAAAGCTGCTGGCATTTCATTTAAAAGATGAAAAACCGGATGCGCTAATTGACGCCGATATAAACCGGCTGGTGTTTGTACATCAGCATGCCGTATTGAACGACAAGGAAACCCTGTATGAAAAAGCGCTTCAAAACATCACCCTCCAATACCCAAACCTGCCGGCTGCTGCCCAGGCATATTACCTGATGGCGCAGGTACATGCCAATAAAGCGGCCACTTACGACCCGTTGAAATATGACGATAAAGATACCGGTAATCCAAAAGGAGAATACATTATTGCCGCCAATATTTGCAGGCAGGTATTGCAACAAAAAGAAGAATCTGAAGGAAAAGCCAATTGTTATAATCTGCTGCAACAAATTGAAAGAAAAGAACTCAACCTCAGCACCGAAAAAGTAAACCTGCCACAACAGGCATTCAGGACGCTGGTGAGCTACCGCAACTTCACCAAATTATATTTCCGCATAGCATCGGTAAACGATGATCTTAAAGGCAAACTTACCAACCGCTACGACGATAGTTACTGGAAAGACCTCGTTGCACTGAAGCCCACGCGTAACTGGGAGCAGTCGCTGCCTGCAACCAATGATTACCAGAAACACAGTACCGAAATTAAAGTAGACGCGCTGCCGGCAGGTCAATACATTTTACTGGCCAGTACCAACGCCGACTTTTCATTCGACAAAAACCCGCTGGCCGTACAATATTTTTATGTGTCCGCCATCAGCTATATTAACAACAACAATGATTATTTCATACTCAACCGCGAAAGCGGGCAACCACTTGCGGGCGCTACAGCGCAGACATGGTGGACTGCTTATGATTATAATTCCAGGACCAACAAGAAAGTAAAAGGTGAAAAACAAACTGCGGATAAAAACGGGTACCTGCGCATTAATAAAAACAGCCCCGAACGGCAGGGAAATTTACAATTGGAAATCATTGCCGGAGATGACAGGCTTTTCATGGATGATCAACAATATATTTATTACCGTGAGGCAGATAATACCAAGCAGGCAACCAATGCTGTCCAATATGAAAAAGAACAATCGCAGCTTTTCTTTTTTACGGACAGGAGTATTTATCGTCCGGGACAAACCATCTGGTTTAAAGGAATTGCGGTAACAAAAGATTTTACCAGCAATAAAAGCAAAGTATACAGCGGTATTAAATCAAAAGTTCTGTTGCGCAATGCCAACGGCGAAGAATTGGATTCGCTGGAATTACAGACCAATGAATACGGTTCTTATTCCGGGAAATTTGTTTTGCCACAGGGTTTATTAAACGGCGAATTTACGCTGGTAGACGAAGACATAGATGGCAGTACTTCTTTCCAGGTGGAAGAATACAAACGCCCTAAATTTTCTGTTGACTACGAAAATATAAAAGGCAGCTATAAAATAAACGACAGCATTACCATTACAGGCTTTGCCAAAGCATATGCCGGTAATAATATTGACGGCGCGCAGGTAAAATACCGGGTACAAAGGGTAGCCAGATTTATTTATCCCTGGCTGTACTGGAAAATTGGTTATCCCCGCGCCAGTAATTTGGAAATAAGCAATGGTGTAATAACTACCAATGCTGATGGCAAATTCAATATAACCTTTAAAGCCCTGCCAGACTTATCAATTAATAAAGATCTTGAACCTATTTTCGATTATAAAATAACAGCCGACATAACAGATATTAACGGCGAAACAAGAAGCGGCGAAACCATAGTACCGGTTGCGTACAAGGCCCTGCAATTAACCATTGGCCTGCCAGATGGAGAATCCATTGAAGCAGACAGCCTGAAAAACATACCCGTTAATACAAAAAATATTGCAGGAATTGCTGAACCCGGATTGGTTACCATCAGCATTACCAGGTTGCAGGCGCCTGAACGGTTGATACGCAAACGTTACTGGCAGCAGCCCGATCAGTTTGTAATGACAAAAGAGGAGTTTATAAAAAATTTCCCCAACGATGAATACCAGAATGAGAGCGATTACCGGGGATGGCCTAAAGAAAAATCATTGTTCACAAAGACTGATAGCAGCAATGCCCATTCAACATTCAACATTCAACATTTAAAATTATTGGAAGGGTGGTATGCCATTGAAGCAACTACAAAAGATAAATATGGGGCTGAAGTAAAAGACATCAAATACATGCAGTTATACAGCGGTAAAAGCAAAACATTGCCGGTTGCCGCTTATACATGGTATTCGCAACAAAACAATACCATTGAACCGGGCGGGCAGTCTGTTATTACTATTGGATCTGCCGCCAGCGACATTTTTTTAATCCAGGAACTGGACAAAAACAAACAGTTAGCGACTGCTACACAAAACCCTGACAAACCGACCACGCCTTCCGTATATAATTTCATTACGCTCAATGGCAAACAAAACTTCGTATTCACCGCTACAGAAGCTGATCGTGGCGGTTTTGCAGTATATCATTTTTTTGTAAAGAATAATCGATTTTACAGTATAAGCAATAATATAAACGTTCCCTGGACGAACAAAGAGCTTCAAATCTCTTATGAAACTTTCCGCGACAAAACTTTACCCGGCAGTGAAGAAAAATGGAAATTAAAAATAAGCGGCTATAAAAAAGAAAAAGTAGCGGCAGAAATGCTGGCAGGTATGTATGATGCTTCATTGGATCAGTTTACACCGCATAGCTGGCATGTACCCGGTATTTGGGGAACGTATTCAAACAGTAATTTTTGGAATGGTAGCAATGCGTTTAATCAGGTGCAATCGCAGGAAAAATACTGGAATGAAATAAACAATAACGTCTTCATTAAAAAATATGATAATCTCGATATAAAAACCAAGTGGCAATTCCAGCAATATCGCGAGAGGAAAGTGTATGATTTGGCTATGGCTGCTCCTGTTGCTGATGAAGGCCGGCTAAATAATGCTGACAAGCTTGAAGAAGTGATAGTAGCTGGGGTTGGAACGCAAATGAAAAAAAACCTTACCTCCTCAGTTTCAGTAGTTATCAGAGGTAACACAACCTTGCCTGGAAATAATGGAGAATTAATAATTGTTGATGGGATAGTTGTCGAAGGTATAAGTCAGGTTGATCAAAATGATATAGAAAGTGTCAGGATACTCAAAGGTGATGAAGCCATTTCACTATATGGAGCAAAAGCAGCAAACGGTGTTATTATTATTACCACCAAATCAGGGGCAAGAAAGAAATTACAGGAGCAAACACAAATCCGCAAAAATTTCAACGAGACAGCTTTCTTTCTCCCCGATTTAAAAACAGACAGTGCAGGCAATATTGAATTTGGTTTTACCATTCCAGAAGCGCTTACCAAATGGAAATTCCAGGCGCTGGCACATACGAAAGATCTTGCATTTGGTTACTCCACCAATACGGTGGTTACACAAAAACCGGTAATGGTGCAGCCCAATGCACCGCGTTTTTTAAGGGAGGGAGACAAAATGGAACTTAGCACCAAAGTGGTTAATCTTACCGATAAAGAAATCACCGGTACCGTAGAACTTTCATTGACAAATACCGCTACCAATGTGCCGGTAGATGGCTGGTTCCATAATATGGCGCCCACTCAATTTTATACAGCCGCTGCCGGTCAGAGCACCGTGGTGAAATTTTCCATTGACGTGCCTTACCAGTACAACAGCGCCGTTAGCTATCGCTTTATTGCCAAAGGCGGCAACAACACCGATGGCGAAGAAGCCGCCTTGCCCGTCCTTACCAACAGCATGCTGGTTACAGAAAGTATGCCCCTGCCCTTGCGCGGCAATACAGCTAAAAACTTTCGTTTCGAAAAATTATTGCAAAGCGGCAATAGCGAAACACTGCAGCAGCATGCACTCACGGTAGAATTTACCACCAACCCTGCATGGTATACAGTACAGGCGCTTCCTTATTTGATGGAGTACCCGTATGAATGTGCCGAACAAACATTTAACCGTTATTATGCCAATAGCATCGCTGCAAAAATTGCCGGCGCATCGCCAAAACTGAAAGAAATATTTGAAAGATGGAAAACAAGCGATTCGGCTGCCTTATTAAGCAACCTGCAAAAAAATCCGGAATTAAAATCCGTATTGCTGGAAGAAACACCCTGGGTAATGGAGGCAAAAAATGAAGCACAGCAAAAAAAGAATATTGCCTTATTGTTTGATATGCTGAAAATGAGCCGGGAACTGGCATCTTCATTGGAGAAACTGAAACAAATGCAAAGCGAAAACGGCGGGTTTGTATGGTTTAAAGGCGGCCCGGACGACCGGTATATTACCCAATACATCATGACCGGGATGGGCCACCTGGCAAAACTGCATGCGTTAACCGCCAGTCAGCAAAAAGAATGGGCCAGCATCAGTACTAGCGCGATTAAATACCTGGACCAGCGGATTAAAGATGATTATGATTATTTGGTTACACACAAAATGGGGCTCGATAAAAACAATCTTGGCTATATGCAGGTGCAGTACTTGTACATGCGCAGTTTCTTCGATTATATCATTCCCGGCGCATCATCATTTACGGCCATTAATTATTACCGGAAACAAAGCCAGCAGTATTGGTTGCAGCAAAACAAATACATGCAGGGCATGATTGCACTTTCGCTGTCGCGCAGCGCCGACTTTAAAACAGCGGGCGATATACTAAAGTCATTGAAACAAAATGCCATTGTGAATGATGAAATGGGCATGTACTGGAAAGAGAATACAGCCGGGTATTACTGGCACCAGGCGCCGGTAGAAACACAGAGTTTACTAATTGAAGCATTTGCAGAAATTGGCAAAGACACAAAAACGGTGGATGATTTAAAAACCTGGCTGCTGAAACAAAAGCAAACCCAAAACTGGAAAACCACCAAAGCTACGGCCGAAGCCTGTTACGCGTTGTTATTGCAGGGCAGCGACTGGTTAAACAATACACCGACCGTAGAAATAAAACTGGGCGACAAAACAATTTCATCTTCCTCCTCCCCTGCCGGGGGAGGCCGTGAGGGGGCTTTCGAAGCAGGCACCGGTTATTTTAAACAAACCATTGAAGGCCCCTTTGTAAAACCAGCAATGGGCGATATCAGCGTTAAGATTACCAGCCCACAAAACCAGTCAGGCAGTCAACCAGCCTGGGGTGCCGTATACTGGCAATATTTTGAGCACCTGGATAAGATAACAACTTCAGCAACGCCATTGCAACTGAACAAGCAATTGTTTGTTGAAAAGAATACTGACAGGGGACCGGTGCTTGAACCCGTTGCAGAAAACGCTTACCTGAAAGTGGGCGATAAAATTAAAGTTAGGATTGAACTGCGGGTTGACAGGGACATGGAATACGTACAGATGAAAGACATGCGCGCCAGTTGCATGGAGCCGGTAAATGTGTTAAGCGGATACAAATGGCAGGGCGGCCTTGGCTATTATGAAAGCACCAAAGATGCCAGCACCAATTTCTTTTTTGGCTGGCTGCCCAAAGGAACTTACGTTTTTGAATACCCGCTTTTTGTCACACACACGGGCAATTTCAGCAATGGTATTACCAGCATTCAATGCATGTATGCTCCTGAGTTTTCAAGTCATAGCGAAGGTGTACGTATAAATGCAGAGCAATAGGCCGGAAGAAAACTTATTAAAGATGAAGAAAAATGATGGAATCAAATAATGTGCAAACGCCAGCCCGTCCTTCGTCTGGCGCGGGGTTGGACTTCATAATAGTTGGCCAGGGTATTTGCGGAACATTTTTAAGCCATGAACTGCAAAAAGCCAATCAGTCTTTTGTTGTTATTGATGAAAGCAGGCCATTTACCGCCTCTAAAGTAGCATCGGGTATCATTAACCCGGTTACCGGGCGCAGGATTGTAAAAACCTGGATGATAGATGACCTGATGCCATTTGCGTGGCATGCCTACAAATCTTTTGGCGATGCGCTGGGAATTGATTGCATTACAGAAAAACCAATCATTGATTGTTTTGCTACACCCCAAATGCGTTTGGCCTTTATTGAGCGATATGAAAAAGATCAGCAATTTCTTTCCCTGCCGGTCAATGAAAACGACTGGCAATCATACCTGCAGTATGATTTTGGTTATGGCATTATTCAGCCGGCGTACCTGGCAGATATACAATTGCTGTTAAAAAAACAGTGCGAAAACTTACTAGCCAACAATCAATTAAGAAACGAACATTTTGACGCAACACAGTTGATTGTAAAAGAGAACAGCATTGAATACAAAGACATCAGTGCGGCCACTATTATTTTTTGCGATGGCGTTGCGGGTTATAACAATCCATTCTTTCCAAATCTCCCCTACGGCCTTAATAAAGGGGAAGTAATACTGGTAGCAATTCCCGGTTTGCCGGCTACGCATATCATCAAGAAAGGATACAGCCTGGTACCCTGGGGTGTTGATACTTTCTGGCTGGGATCTACCTATTTGTGGGAGTTTGATGATGATAAGCCCACCAAAGGTTTTTACCAGTTTGCGGAAAACTGGTTAAAGCAAACGGTAAAAATGCCTTTTACCATTATTGACCACATGGCATCTGTAAGACCTGCGACACTGGAGCGCAAGCCTTTTGTTGGGATGCATCCGATTTTTAATAATGTGGGCATACTAAACGGAATGGGCACCAAGGGCTGTTCACTGGCCCCTTTTTTTGCAAGGCAACTGGTCAATCATCTCTTACACAACCAACCAATAATGTCCGATGCAAATGTGCAACGGTTCAGGAAGATATTGAGCAGGTAGCCGCCCTGCGGTCTGATGGAAGAAAGATAGAACTATTAATCCTGAAGGGATGACATTAATATACAACAACATAAATCTTACCCTCAAAATCCCGGAGGGATGATATTAATATAACCAACTACATAAAGCTCGCCATGAAAAATCCTGAAAGGATGACATTAACATAACAACGACATACAGCTTCGTAGGCAAAATCCCGAAGGGATGACATTAATATAACCAATGACATAGATATTACCTTCCAAACCCCGAAGGGGTGGCATTAATGCACCGCGATAAACCGCAGGCTATAAAAAATCCCTGCTGATTTTATTAATTTTTGTTTATACTGCATGCTAAAATAACGCATACCATTTCAATCCTTATGAGTAATAAAGTATACACCATACCTGCTAATTTCAGAAGAACAGAAAACCTGCACATACTTTTATGGCTGCTAAAAGATATTTGTTGGGCTACCAACCTGCGTATACCCGGCCTGATTATGATAGTGCCTACACTAACAGTGGCCCTGTTAATTACCTGGCAAACGCGCCATATGAAAAGTGAATTGTTTCATAACCTGGCTGTTGATTTCTGGATTACTGCCAACTGCACATGGATGATCGGAGAATTTTTTAAGCTGGACGAAAACGTATGGCATGGCTATGGCTTGCGGCAATTGGCCATTATTCCCTTTGCCCTGGGCCTGGGCGTACTGGCTTACTACTATATTGTACTGTACAAAAGAGGGGAAAATGAACATACGCCAATAACTGAGCCACCCGGCGAAATATCTTCTTAACAGGCCAGCCTGCCGGTTTATTAAGCCATAGCTGAAACCCTTCCATTTACAATCAGTTCGTAGGGATCCTGCTTCAGCAATCTGGTCATGGCTGCATATAAATCGGGCAATTCATATTTAAACCGGAATGGGTTTTCAAAAAACATTTCAACGCTTACTGCCCAAAATTCATGATAATTGGTAGCTGCATATTCGCCCAGGAAATTTTTCCTGCCGCGTTGCATATCCTGGAATATGGGACGCGCCGTTTTTGAAAAATTTTTGAACTCATTTTTAAAGTGCTTGTCTTCTTCAGATTTTACAACAAAATTGACATAGGCCAGCGCATGTGCCATTTCGTGCAGGCCGACATTGCTGTTCTCATCGGCCCTGTGAATCCCCTTTAAGAAATTATCCCAGCTCAGGTAGATACCGGTACTGTCGACATGGCCCATAAAAGGCAGTGAATAATAGCCGTAGTGATAATCGTGCTGCAGTACAAATACATCACGGAAATAGTTGAGCGAAAAACGTTCCAGCCCAAGTGTAAGCTGCGCAGAAACCGCACTAATCAGCACCGGCATTTCCTCTTTTTTTTCAATGCCTACATAATGAAATTTTTTCGCGCGGTGAATAAGAAACGTACGGAACAGCAAACGGTGTTGCTGTTTATCGGGCAGGCGGCGGAAGTAAGCCAGGTGTGCCGATACCATGTTCCGGTAATACTCCTCTACATGGAGAAACTTTTTATATTGATAGCGCTGCATAAAACGGGCAGCCGGCTCCTGTAATACACTTATCAGCGTGACAATGAAAAATACCGTTACACAAATGATCACTACTTCCATGAGTTTTCAATTTTGCAGTTACAAAACAGACATGCGTTGTGGTTAAACACGGTATGGATGTGTAAAATGTACGGTCTTTCCTGAGATGGAATTAAGATAAAAGGGAGAATGTGTTGTCCAGAGGAGAATGGAAATAGTATACGCGAAACAAAGTATAAACTTTTTTTGAAAAGTAAAAGCCAATTGGGCTGGTTTTCTAAATTTTATTTTTACAGGGCCGTTCAGTGTCAAACCAATTTACAAAAAATATAGCGTATTAACAAAAATTGATATTGAAGCACAATTATTTATAAATAACAGGCGGTATTGTAAAAGAGGTTTCGCAGACTACCAAACTTCCCGCCTCCAGAACAGGCTATTTCGTAAAAATACGGTCGTCCATTTACTATCCAAACTTTACCGGTTAGGCAACATTCTTTTCCACCCTTCCTTAACAACTATCCGTACTATTACTGCCACCATATCTTTATACCGTCAATTTTAACTGACCTCCAAAATGTAACCGTTTCATACCAGCCGCTCCGGCAGTGCTTTCTTTTACCAACAGGTGCAATGTTTAAAGAGCCGAACCGCTTTTTTTCGCCATAAGGTATTTGCGAAGCATTGCCAATCTGCACAATTACAATTACTTTCACACGCAAAAACCTCAAAACCTTTTTATGAACCTCAATTATCTTATTGCCAACTGGTGGTGGATTGTATTAATCATACTTTTCCTTGTTCTTTATAAATTTATACTGCGCGTTTTTTTTGGGATGGTGATAGTGCCCGAAAACAGGATTGGTCTTGTTACCAAAAAATTTGTGCTGGTGGGCCCTAACCGGGGTTTACCGGATGGGCGAATTATTGCAACAAAGGGCGAAGCCGGTTTCCAGGCCAGGACACTTGCCCCCGGATTGTACTGGAATATGTGGCCATGGCAATACAGTGTAAACATGGTTCCCTTTATGGTTATTCCTGAAGGAAAAATTGGGCTGCTGCTTAGCAAAGACGGCGCCGAAATTCCTACCGGGCGAATACTGGCCCGTAAAGTAGACTGCGATAATTTCCAGGATGCACAAAAATTTCTGGACAACGGTGGCCAACGTGGACGCCAAACCGCTTTTATGACTGCAGGCTCTTACCGTATCAATACCTTTTTATTTGAAGTAAGCATTGTTGACCAGCTTATCATTCATGAAAATATGGTGGGTGTGGTTACCACGCTTGATGGCGACCCTATTACACAGGGACAGATTGCCGGCAAACAAATTGAAGGCCATAACAATTTCCAGGATATTGACAGCTTTATGAAAAATGGTGGTAACCGGGGACTGCAGCCACAGGTAGTACTGGCAGGTTCTTACTACATCAATCCATGGGCTGTGCAGATTGAGGAAATACCAATGACGGATGTAGCCATTGGTCATGTAGGCGTAGTTATTTCTTATATTGGTGAAGATGGCAAAGATGTAACGGGCGACTCATTTAAGCATGGTAATATTGTGTCAAAAGGTTTTCGCGGCGTTTGGATGGAACCCCTGGGGCCGGGAAAATATCCTGTCAATACATATACCATGAAAATGGAACTGGTGCCAACCACGAACCTGGTATTGAACTGGGCCAATGCAAGAAGTGAATCGCATAACCTTGACAAAAATTTGTCAACGATTACCGTGCGTTCAAAAGATGGTTTCCCTTTTAACCTGGATGTGGCGCAGATCATTCACATACCGGCCAATGAAGCACCCAAAGTAATTGCCCGCTTTGGCAGCATGAATAATTTGGTAAGCCAGGTGCTGGAACCTACCATTGGCAACTATTTCCGCAACTCAGCGCAGGACAGCGATGTTATCAGCTTTTTAAGCACCCGTAAAGAAAGGCAGATGGCAGCAAAAGAACATATTAAGGCAGTGCTGGATGACTACAATGTAAACGCGGTGGATACTTTAATTGGCGATATTGTTCCGCCCGAAGCATTGATGAAAACCCTGACCGATCGTAAGATTGCGCAGGAAGAGGAAAAGACCTATGAAACACAACGAATGGCCCAGGAAAAAAGACAGGGTGTAGAAAAAGAAACCGCTATTGCCGATATGCAAAAGGAAATTGTAAAAGCACAGCAAAGTGTGGAAATAGCACAACGTACCGCAGATGCTACGGTTAAAAAAAGCGAAGGCGATGCAAAAAGTATTATCCTGCAGGTAGAAGCTGAAGCTAATGCTACCAGGATGAGGGCCGAAGCCGAAGCAACGGCAACCAAGGCAAGGGCCGGTGCGCAGGCAGAATCTACCAAACTCAATGCGGCAGCCGATGCTGAAAAAATCAGCAAAACCGGTTTAGCCGAAGCAGAAAAAATTATGGCCATTGGTAAATCAACAGCGGAGGCATACGAATTGCAGGTTAAAGCAATGGGCGGGGATAACTTTACCCGCTATAAAGTAACAGAAGAAATAGGCAAAAGCCATATCAAGGTAATACCCGACGTTTTAATCAGTGGCAGCAACGGAACAGAAGGTGGCATAAGTGGTTTGCTTGGACTAAAACTAATGGATATGATAAATGAAAAAAAGGAACCGAAAGATAAGACGCAGTAAATAGTTACGCTGAATTTCTATGCCACGGATAAGGCTGTGGCATTTTTTTATGCCTGCCAGTAATCAGGCGCCTATAACGGTCAGTACTTTTTCCGGCAACAGGGGATCCTGGTTTAACAAACTGCAAAGAGACTGGTACAGATCGGGCATGGCTATTTTCATCTGCAACGAACTTTCAAAAAAAGTTTCTACTGCTACCGCCCAGAACTCATTGTAATTGGTAGCAGCATATTCGTTCAGCATATTGCTAACGCCATTCTGCATATCATTAAAAATGGGTCTTGCCACGTTTGAGAATTGGTAAAATCTTTTTATAAAATCCTCATCCTGCCCATCGTTGGCCCCGGCCATAAAATTGACATACGCCAGCGCATGTGCCATCTCATGTATTCCTACATTGTCGGCATCCGTATAATCTTCAAACCCTTTTAAAAAATTATCCCAGCTTAAATAGATGCCATTGCTGTTTACATGTCCTTCAAATGGCTTTTCATAGGCGCCGTACTGGTAGTCATGCTGAAATACATAAATGGTGTCAAAAAAATCAAGTAAGTACCTGTCTAGCCCAAAGGTAATTTGTACAGAAGCGGCACTGATAAGCAGGTTCATCTTATTATCTGGCGGCAGGTCTATACAGGTAATTGTTTTGGTGGCGGCAAACAGGGCCACTCTTTCCAGGAACCTGGCACGCATGGCAGTTGGCAGGCTCTTGTAATAATCATTGTAATTGGTAAGCAGTTCATCATATTGCCTGAAATTACTTAGCAAAGCTGCCTCCGCCTGTTTAAAAGCCTGTTGCTGCCGGTATTTGCCCCTTAGCCATATAAAAATGAATGGGATGGCAATTACAGATACAAAAACCGCCATCATAAGAAAGAACCAGCCGCCATCATCATGGGCAACCGGTTGACTGGAAACACCCGTTAAATGGCCATGCAACAGCGAATCCGGCTGCTGCAGGCTGTCTCCAGTGCTGGTAATTACCAATGTATCTCCGGGCATCAGGTGCGGGTTTCTGTATGAACGAAAATATGGATTCCTTATTGGTTTCTGTTACCTTTGCCGCTCTAAAAAAGCTATTTAGTTGCCTGGTTGATTAGCTGAAGAGTTTACAACGTTAAAGTAACTTTTACTGATCAACCGGTCAACTGATCAACAAATCAACTAAACAACAAATAATGTACAGATCGCATACCTGCGGGGAACTGAGACTTACCGATGTAAACAAAGAAGTTACCGTATCGGGCTGGGTGCAAACCGTTCGTAAATTTGGCGCCATTACTTTTGTAGACCTGCGCGACCGGTATGGCATTATACAGTTATTATTAAATGAAAACCTGAATGCTGTTCTGGATGCCAACCCGCTTGGCCGGGAGTTTGTTTTACAGGCCAAAGGAAAAGTACATGAACGCAGCAGCAAGAATGCCAATATCCCTACGGGCGATGTTGAAATAATTGTAAGCGAATTTGCCATACTCAATAAATCTGTTACCCCACCTTTTACCATCCAGGATGATACAGATGGTGGTGACGATCTTAGAATGAAATACCGTTTTCTTGATTTAAGAAGAAATGCGGTAAAAAAGAACCTGGAACTGCGCTATGCCGTAAACCGCTCCGCCAGGAATTACCTGCACGAGAACCAGTTCATGGATATTGAAACACCCTTTCTGATAAAATCTACCCCGGAAGGCGCCCGCGATTTTGTTGTGCCCAGCCGCATGAACCCCGGTCAGTTTTATGCGTTGCCGCAAAGCCCGCAAACATTTAAACAATTATTAATGGTGAGCGGGTACGACCGGTATTACCAGATTGTAAAATGCTTCCGCGATGAAGACCTGCGCGCAGACCGCCAGCCAGAGTTTACACAGATAGACTGCGAGATGAGTTTCGTTGAACAGGAAGATATCATCAATATGTTTGAAGGTTTGGTGAGGCGTATTTTTAAGGATGTAAAAAATATAGACTACAGCGAAAAGATTGAAAGAATGACCTGGGAAGATGCCATGTGGAAATATGGCAATGATAAACCAGATATCCGCTTTGGCATGGAACTTTGCAACATCAAAAAGCCAGCCACCGTATTTGTTGATAAGACTGCCAATGAGGCATTGGTTAGTGGTGCAGATTTTAAAGTTTTTGATGAAGCAGAAACCGTCATTGCCATTGCAGTGCCCGGCTGCAGTGAGTATACGCGCAAACAAACCGACGAACTAACGGAATGGGTAAAGCGCCCGCAAATTGGCATGAAGGGGCTGGTCTTTATTAAGTGCAATATTGACGGCACTTATAAAAGCAGTGTTGATAAATTTTATAATGAGGAGAAATTAAAAACCATTGCAACGGCATCCGGCGCCAAAGCCGGCGATTTAATTTTGATGCTGGCCGGCGCCGAAGAAAGAACACGAAAAGCTATCAGCGAGTTGCGTCTTGAAATGGGCAAACGCCTGGGCTACCGGAAAGACAACGAGTTTAAGTTATTATGGGTACTTGATTTTCCTTTATTTGAATATGCAGAAGAAGATAACCTGCCTGCCGGACAAGCTGGCCGCTGGGTAGCTCGTCACCATCCGTTTACCTCTCCCAAACCTGATCATATAAACGTGATGATCAATAACAACCCGGTTATTGAAAACGCCGCGGAATACCTTAACCACCCATATGCCAATATTAAAGCCAATGCCTACGACATGGTGCTGAACGGCAACGAAATTGGGGGTGGCTCTATTCGTATCTTTCAGCGTGATCTGCAGGAGAAGATGTTTGCCGCCCTGGGTATGACGGAGGAAGAAGCCCTGCACAAATTTGGATTCTTACTCGGCGCCTTTGAATATGGTGCACCGCCGCATGGTGGCATTGCTTTTGGGTTTGATCGGCTTTGCGCAATACTTGGCGGAAGCGAGTCCATCCGCGACTTTATTGCCTTTCCTAAAAACAACAGCGGGCGCGATGTAATGCTGGATGCGCCCAGCACCATCGACGATAAACAATTTACAGAATTACAGATTAAACTGGATTTGAAATAACAATATGATCTTCAAAATAAAACGGCCCGTTAGATTTGCTAACGGGCCGTTTTATTAGAACCACCTGATGATCTTACACCATTCACGCCATTGTTGGTGTTTTCATCTGCAACTGAATCAATTTATGATACCAGCCAGTTCCAGGCTTTTCTTTTTCAATTTTCGTATTTCAACATCTTCAATAATAGGTTCGGGTGCAAGAATTAAAGAAGTATTGTTTTCTTTCCACCAGGTATTATTTTTCAACTCATTAAATGGTAATACGCCTACCAGGTACTTGCGATCCTTATCTGCATGCCATTCTTCAATCCATTCAAACCGCTCTTTGGGTATATATTTCAGGTCATCGAAACTAACATACGCTTTAATAAAAAAGTCCGTGGTCAGCTCGTTGGGTTTATGATGATATAATTTTTTGTACTCGTATTTATACTGGTAGCGCAACGCAGACAAATCACTTAATACAGCAGAAGCCGTAGGAAAGCTGCCCGCCCCTTTGCCATAAAAAAATTGCTTGTCGGCAAAAGAGCTTTCTATTACCACACCATTGTATTCATTTTTCACAAATGCCAGGGGATCATCGTGTTTTACGAACTGTGGCAATACAAAACCGGCTACTTTACCATTTTGCAGCTTCTTGGCTTGTGCTACCAGCTTAATATCCAGATGTTTTTCAGTTGCCACTACTGCGTCGCTGGCCTGGATATGCTGTATGCCATTAAAAACAATATTCGCCGGGTTTTCTACAATACCATAGGCATGCGTCAGCAATAATGCCCATTTGTTCACTGCATCATACCCTTCTACATCCAGCACCGGGTCAGTTTCGGCAAAACCAAGCTGCTGGGCAAGCAACAGGGCTTTTTGAAAATCCAGCTTATCTTCAAACATCTTTGTAAGAATAAAATTGGTTGACCCGTTTACAATCCCTTTAATGGAATGCAGCAGATCATTATCATAATACTCTTCCAGGTTGCGTATCACTGGTATTGAGGCGCAGGCCGCGGCTTCATACAATACAGATAAACCGGTTTTGCTTTGCAGGCCCAATAATTCGGGCAGGTGTTCGGCCAGCATTTTTTTGCTGGCACTCACTACTTCTTTACCATTTTTTAAAGCGGCAGATACAATTTCATATGCCGGACCGCTTTCGTTGATCACTTCTACAATCACATTTATTTCAGGATCATTCAATAAAACATCTTTGTCTGTCGTAAATAATTCCATTGGGGCATCCCTTTTCTTGTGCGCATTCTTAATACAAACTTTTTTAATAGTTGCTTTCAGGGAGGGTGTTTGCTGCAGTACCTTGTACAGGCCTTCACCTACAACGCCAAATCCAAATAATCCAATTGTCAACTGCTTATGTGCTTCCATATCTGTTAATATAAAATTTAGTGTGCAATTCAGGTTGTTAATGTTCGCCGACCAGCTTACCATTGGCAGTAATCAGCACCTCATTGTTGTTTAATAAAAACTTGCTGATGCTTTCCTGTATCTGTTCAAACTCCAGTAAAAAGCCATCATGTCCGTAGGTTGAATAAATGGAACAATAAACTGCCCCGGGAATGTGTTTTGCCAGGAATTGCTGTTCTGCCAGCGGAAAAAGTATATCAGATTCAATGCCAATAACCATTGTTCTTGCATTTATTTGCCGCAGTGCTTCTGCAACGCCGGTCCTTTTGCGACCCACATTATGGGCATCCATTCCCTTGCTCAGAAAATAATAGCTAAAAGCATTGAAACGTTTTGCCAGTTTATCTCCCTGGTAGCGCTGGTAAGATTCACTTTTAAACTCATCCACCTTTTCATTTTCTGTTTCAGATTGTCCCTGTCTATAGGTATCATAATTGCGGTAAGAGAGCAAAGCGATGCTGCGTGCGGCTTTCATGCCTTCCACGCCTGCCGTCGCGTTTTCCTCCTTCCAGGTGCTGTCGGTCTCAATAGCCAGCCGCTGCGATACATTGAAAGCGATGCCCCATGCAGAATGCTGCGCGTTGGTGGCAATCGGGAAAATAAAATTAAACAGCAATGGCTCTTCAATGGCCCATTCAAGCAATTGTTGTCCGCCCATCGAACCTCCTATACCAATATGAATCTTTTCTATTCCCAGGAAATCTTTCAATGGCTGATAGGCATACACCATATCCCTGGTAGTAAAAAAAGGGAAATCATGATAATATGGCGCATTGTTTTGCGGATTGGTATCCAGTGGCCCAATACTACCGTAACAACTACCCGGCATATTTACACATACAATGAAATAAAAAGCCGGATCAAATAGTTTTCCTGTTCCAATCAGGCCCGGCCACCATTCTGCAGGATCGCTGTTGGCCGTTAGTGCATGAAACACCCAAACCACATTGTTCCTGGCATCGTTTAATATTCCATGCGTGGTGTAGGCAAGATGGTAACCAGGTAATACCTTGCCAGATTCCAGTATAAATGTGTTGTTGTATGTAAAAATCTTGTACGACAATAGTTTCTTTTTAGTTATTTAGTCAAAGGTTAAAAGCTATTAGCTCTTAGCTATAAGCTGCAAGCCATTAGCTTTTAACCCGTTGGTTTTAAAATTTTCTTGTGCGCAAAAGGGCTTCTGCTATTAACCTTTGCCAACTAACAGCCATTAGCTAACGGCCAACCGCTAAAAGCTAATAGCTAACGGCTAAAAGCTTCTCATCCAACTAACGCCTTTGCAAATACCTTTTCAAATGCCTGTTCAAAATCAGCTTTAATATCTTCTATATGTTCAATACCCACGCTGATGCGTACCTGGTTGGGTTCTACACCCGAAGCTTTTTGCTCAGCCTCGCTCAATTGTTCATGTGTGGTAGACGCCGGGTGAATGGCCAGTGTTTTGGCATCGCCTACATTGGCAAGATGGCTGACCAGTTTCAATGAATCGATGAATTTGCTGGCATTTTCCTTTCCGCCCTTTATACCAAAATTCAATATGCCACCAAATCCATTGGGCAGGTATTTTTTTGCCAACTCATTGTAAGGGCTGCTTTTCAACCCGGGATATACAACAAAATCTACCTGTGGATGTTTTTCCAGCCACTGCGCCAATGCCAGCGCGTTTGAAACATGTCTTTCCACCCGCAGGCTGAGCGTTTCCAGTCCCTGCAACAAAAGGAAGGAATTAAACGGGCTCAGGGAAGCGCCAAAATCGCGCAGTCCTTCTACCCTTGCCCGGATGGCAAAAGCAATATTGGGCAGGCCCAGCGGATTACCTTCGCCAAAAACTTCCCAGAACTTTAAGCCATGATAGCCTTCACTGGGCTCGGTAAACTGTGGAAATTTGCCATTGCCCCAATTATAATTACCGGCATCTATAATTACACCGCCAATAGAAGTACCATGGCCGCCAATCCATTTTGTTGCAGACTCCACCACTACATTCGCCCCCCACTCTATTGGACGGAATAAATAGCCACCCGTACCAAATGTATTATCTACAATTAATGGCAAATCATACTCTTTTGCCAGGTCTGCAAATTTTTTAAAATCAGGAATATTCAGGCGGGGGTTGCCAATGGTTTCCAGGTAAATAGCTTTTGTATTTTTATCGATATGTTTTACAAAACTTTCCGCGTCATCGCCATCTGCAAAACGGGCTTCTATGCCCAATCGCTTAAAAGCTACTTTAAACTGGTTGTAGGTACCGCCATATAAATAAGTAGTGGTAACAAAATTATCGCCGGCCTGCATAATATTATTTAAAGCAAGAAACTGCGCCGCCTGGCCGCTGCCCGTTGCCAATGCCGCCACGCCTCCTTCCAGTGCCGCCATACGTTGTTCAAAAACATCAGTGGTAGGATTCATGATGCGCGTATAGATATTACCAAAAGCTTTTAATCCAAAAAGATTGGCCGCGTGTTCTGAGTTATCAAAAGCATAAGAAGTAGTCTGATAAAGAGGGACTGCCCTGGCCTTGGTAGTGGGGTCAACCTGTTGTCCTGCGTGGAGTTGCAGGGTCTCGAAACGATGGCTCATAAAGATGTGATTTAATTTTTTAATAAATAGTATATATGAAAATAACACCGGAAAAAGCAGATCGAAGCTATGCTACTGGTACAGTTACATTATGCAACAACAACAGGGAGTGCAGCGGAAGATAATTGCAGTTATTGCTATTGTAGTCATCCTTAATTAATATCCTACAAATTTAATAGACTTTTTTTGCAACTACCAAAATTTATACTGCTGATTTTCCGGTATGCCGTTTTTATGCGATCGGCCTGTTTATCAAAAAAGGGAGCTGGTATTACCTTATAAAAACAAAAAAGCTCACCTGTAAATCAGATGAGCTTTCAATATTTTTTAATAGTGGCAGGAAGCTGTTATCTGACTTATCTTTCCCGGCTGTATTACCGGGCTGGAATTAGCACCTTCTCAATTTACATTGTTGGTTGCCAAGGCTTCACCGGGCCATATCCCTCTGCCTTTCTTGATAAGTAAATTATAAAGAACTGGCGCAAAGGTAACAGGGTGGCAGCGAATTTGCCAAATTTTTTTAGCCAATTCAAGTCATAAAATATAAGCCATTCATTGTTAACCCTGGTTACCGGCACCATTGCCGGAACAACTGTAAACAAAATTTACAGTTATTATTTAGTTAGCCGGGCCGCGTGCCGGCCATTTTTATCCGCCAATGGCTGCACGCTAAAAACCAATACCTGTCTTAACAAAAGTTAAACAGATGTTAGCATACAATTATGCCCAACCCTTTTTCTGCATCACCGTATCTATGATAACGAAACATGAGCTAATAATTTTCGGTTATCAACATTTTAACGTTCACTGGAACAATTATTGTTTTTCAATCGCCACATCTCTACTTAACTTTTTTTACAATGAAACTATTCATGAAGCGGGCTGTATAATGCTGCCCGGAAATTTCATGCAATATTTCATGCACCAACAAAACACAAAAAAAAATACGTATGAAAACAAACAACAAGTGGCTGCTTGCAGCTGCGGGCATTGCCATGGGCTGTATCTTTTTTCTTGCCTGTAAAAAAGAAAATTCGGGAAGTGCAGGAACTGTTACCGCGGGTAAATCGCAGTTATCCATTTATATGATGGATGACCCGGTTGCCTTTACAAAAGTATTAATCGATATTAAACAGGTTGCGGTGAAAATAGATACCGCCGCAAAGCATGAAGACGCAGATGATACCACGCATCAGTGGAATGACAATTACAAAGGTTGTCATAATGGCAATTCCGCCATCTGGGATACCCTGGCCATTACACCGGGTATCTATGATTTACTTAAACTAAGAAATGGAACTGATACACTATTGGCTTCCAGTTTGGTGGCCGGCGGAAAAATATTGCAGGTCAGAATAACACTGGGTACAGACAATACCGTATATACAGACAGTGTAACCAGTTATCCGCTCAATATCATTGGCCCTTCAAATTCGTTTAACCTGAATGTCCGCAAAGAAGATGTGTCTGTAATCAGTAACAGCCAGTTTAAACTCTGGTTCGATTTCAACCTGTCAAGGTCTATTTTCTTTATCAATAACAAATACTGGTTACGCCCGCAGCTTACCCCATTCAATGACGTTACCAAACCAAAATTAGAAGGCAGGGTATTGCCACAGGGTGCTTCAGGTTTTGTGGCTGTATATAACCAGTCAGATACTTTGTACGCGCTTCCCTGGATAGGTGGTTATTACCAGGTACGCGGCATCAATGCGGGCACTTATTCGGTTTATTTTAAAGGATTGCATGGGTACAAGGACACTACTGTTTCCAATATTACGGTGGCCAGCAGTGGCCTTACCACGGTGCCCACTATTACCCTGCATAAATAACTACAGGCCAAAAGGGAAAAGGGGAAAAGAGAAACCAGATATACCAGATACAGGGAAACCGGCTAAAAGCCGGTTTCTTTGTTTTTGAGGCCTTTATCAAACTAAAATGCTTCGCTTTTGTTCTTATCTTAGCTAATAATTATAGCAAATCAATTACAACCCTTTTTTACAGTATGGCAAGTAAGAAGCAGCCTGCAGAGGAAATAGCAGAGGTACAGCAGGATTTTATAGAAGTTTTCGGCGCCCGTGAGCACAATTTGAAAAATATTGATATCAGCATTCCCAAAAATAAGCTGGTGGTATTTACCGGTGTTAGTGGCAGTGGTAAGTCTTCGCTGGCTTTTGACACAATTTACAATGAAGGGCAGCGCCGCTATATGGAAAGCTTCGGGGCCTATGCCCGCCAGTTTATTGGCGATATGGAAAGGCCGGATGTGGATAAAATTACCGGTCTCTCGCCTGTTATCTCAATAGAGCAAAAAACCACCAATAAAAACCCGCGCTCTACCGTGGGCACCATTACAGAGATTTATGATTTTATGCGCCTCCTGTATGCCAGGGTTGGGGAAGCATACAGCTATAATACGGGCAAAAAAATGGTGAAGTTCAGTGAAGAGGAAATTGCCGAAAATATTTTCTCCAAATTCAAGAACAAAAAAATTACCCTGCTGGCGCCGCTGGTACGCGGCCGCAAGGGCCATTACCGGGAACTATTTGAAGACGTGCGCAAAAAAGGATTTGTAAAAGCCAGAATTGATGGCGAGGTTAAAGACCTGGCTCCCAAGATGCAGGTAGACCGCTATAAAATACATGATATTGAAGTGGTGGTAGACCGGCTGTCGGTAACACCCGATATGAAGGTGCGGCTAAGCCAGAGCATACAAAAGACATTGCAGATTGGAAAAGACCTGATGTTCCTGCTTATAAATGATGACAACAAAGTGGTGCAATACAGCAAACAGCTAATGTGCGAGGATACAGGGCTTAGCTATGAAGAACCATCACCCAACGCATTCTCATTCAATTCGCCCTATGGCGCCTGCCCGGTATGCAAGGGGTTGGGAACGGTTTACCAGATAGACATGACTGCGGTACTACCGGATCTTTCCAAAAGCATCAATGAAGGAGGTATTGCCCCGCTGGGTGAAGAGCGGGAAGCCCATGTTTTTAAACAGGTGCAGCAAATAGCCCGTAAACATAAAATAAGCCTCGACAAACCCCTGAAAGACCTGCCGCAAAAAGCCATGAATGTATTGTTATATGGTAATGAAGAAGCAGCCGGCAAAGACACCGCATTTGATTTTGACACTACTGACGGCAATATGTACGCGACGGAATTTGAGGGCGTGGTAACCATGCTGCGACGCTGGTTTGCTGCCAACAGCAGTGAGGCGCTGCGCGATTGGGTAGAACGATTTATGGAATTGAAAAAATGTGATGGCTGCGGCGGCACCCGGTTAAGAAAGGAAAGCCTGTGGTTTAAAATAGATGAAAAGAATATTGCACAGCTGAGTGATATGAACCTTGATAAACTGATGGCCTGGCTGAACGGTATTGAAAAAAGAATCAGCAATAAACAAAACGCCATTGCCAAAGATGTTTTAAAGGAGATACGCGAACGGCTTCAGTTTCTTTTGGATGTGGGTCTTAGTTATCTTACAACAGGCCGCCCTTCCAAAACACTCAGTGGCGGCGAATCGCAACGCATACGGCTGGCCACCCAAATTGGTTCGCAACTGCAGGGTATTACCTATATTCTTGATGAGCCTTCCATTGGATTGCACCAGCGCGATAATCACCGTTTAATTACCGCACTAAAAAACCTGCGCAACCTGGGTAACAGCGTTTTGGTAGTAGAACATGATAAAGATATTATGCTGGCCTCTGATCATTTAATTGATATAGGCCCGGGTGCAGGCAAACACGGTGGCCAGATAGTAACGCAGGGTGAACCGCACCATGTATTCAATTTCAGATCTGAAACGGCCAGGTTTTTGACCGGTGAAAAATCCATTGAAGTACCCGCCACCAGGAGGCCCGGCAACGGAAAATTTTTAGAGTTAAAAGGTGTTACCGGTAATAACCTGGTCAAAGTAAACGTAAAATTCCCCCTGGGCAAACTGGTGCTGGTAACCGGTGTAAGCGGCAGCGGCAAATCAACACTGATAAACGAAACATTGTACCCCATTCTTTCAAAATATTGCTATGGGTCAAAAATGGCTCCCATGGAATACGCGTCGGTAAAGGGGCTTGAAAACATAGATAAAGTAATTGAAATTGATCAGTCGCCCATAGGCCGCACACCGCGCAGCAACCCGGCTACCTATTGCGGTTTCTTTACCGATATACGAACCTTGTTTGCCGCTGTTCCGGAGGCCAAAATACGCGGTTATACGGCGGGCCGTTTTTCTTTCAATGTAAAAAGTGGCCGTTGCGAAGTATGTGAAGGCGGTGGTATGCGTGTAATAGAAATGAATTTCCTGCCAGATGTATATGTCCATTGCGAAAAATGCAACGGCAAAAGATACAACCGTGAAACGCTTGAAATAAGATACAAGGGAAAATCCATCAGTGATGTACTGGATATGACCGTAGACGAAGCCGTGGAATTTTTTAATAATGTTCCCTATATCTACCGGAAGATAAAAGTATTGCAGGAAGTGGGGCTGGGGTATATAACACTCGGGCAGTCTGCAGTAACGCTGAGCGGCGGCGAGGCCCAGCGTGTAAAGCTTTCAACGGAGCTGGGAAAAAAAGATACCGGCAAAACTTTTTATATCCTGGATGAACCAACCACCGGCCTGCATTTCCAGGATGTACAGCACCTGCTGGATGTATTAAATAAACTGGTTGACCGGGGGAATTCGGTACTGGTGATTGAACACAACCTGGATGTAATTAAAATGGCAGACCATATCATCGACCTGGGACCGGAAGGAGGAGATGGCGGCGGTAAGATATTGTTTGAAGGCACACCCGAAGAAATGATTAAGAATAAAGAGAGTCATACCGCTAAATTTCTGAAGGAAGAATTGAAATGATAAAATTGAAAAATCAAAATTCAAAAGTTAAAAAGCAACATAGCGCAGACTGGCATTTTTTATTTTTGAATTTTTAATTTTGACTTTAAAAGAAGCAAATAAAAACTACAATCAGGATCGCTTATGGAAAGAGTTTTGGTAGACATGGATGAAGTAATTGCAGATGTTACCATTGCTATGACAGCATGGTATAAAAAGGAATTTGGCGGAGACATTGATTATGCTAAAATGCTGGAAGGAGAATCGCTTGTTAAAGGATTTCCTGACGACAAACAAGCCATTGTAAGACAGCAACTGTTTGAACCCGGGTTCTTCCGCCACCTGCCGGTAATGGAAGACAGTGTTGAGGTGCTGAAGCAGATGAACAAAAAATATGAGGTATACATTGTTTCCGCCGCAACCGAATTCCCCAATTCACTAACAGACAAATACCACTGGCTGGAAGATCATTTTCCTTTTTTTACCTGGAAACAAATGGTTTTTTGCGGAGATAAGAAAATGATCAGGGCAGATTATATGATTGATGACCATGCCAAACACCTGCAGTATTTTGCTGGCAAACCTTTTATCTTCAGCGCACCGCATAATTTAAATGAGCATCGTTTTGAAAGGCTGAACAACTGGAAAGAAGTAGGAGAGAAATTTCTTTGACGCTAATTAAGGCCAATGGGTACAAATAAACACGAATCATTAGAGCTGATTCCTGTTCTCAAAAATTGGCGTATAAACAAACGGCCCGCAATTATTCGTCGCGGGCCGTTAAGGATACTGGATTGAAGACAGTATTTTTATTCTTTTCCAATAAGCAGTGGCGGGAAGTGATTAATAAAATCTTTTTGTTTTGTAAGGGTACTAAGAACGATAGGGAACGGATCAGGTTTTAAAACCGGATATTAGATTTTACGAATGTTCCCGCCGCTTATTGGCCATCTGCTATCAGACAAAGAACTTGTATTATTTTATTGTTAACGTGCCATTTTCAATATGTTCGTCATCGCTGAATATTTCAAACGTAAAACAGCCTTTATTGAAATTGGTAATAATGGAAGTTTGTTTATTGCGGATTTGTGTTTGTTTTATAAGGGTTCCGTCCAAATCAAACAGGTAAAACTGGTATACTTTCCCATCTTCACCGCTTGCATTAAAAAACAATACTTCCTGGTTGGCACCGGGATAAATTTTTATCTTATACTTTTTACTGGTAAGTAATTTATTAACAACAATGCTGTCTTTGTATGGTTGTTCCGGGGAGGCGTTTGCCTTAGCGGGCAATTGTACCAGCATAAAAAGCAAGACCCCGAATAATGTATACAATACCGGTTGCACCAGGTTCCGGTTGCCAGGCAAAGTAGTTTTCATATTACTGCTGCTTTTACAGATTAAGAATGCTCCGATTCAAACAAATAAACTTTTTCGCTTTTGTTTATCATTTAGAAATGGATAACCGGGCAACGTGTTGAATTATTAAAGCTGTTGCCACCACCGCCGAGGCGTATACCTAATTTAATTCCAAAGGTATAATAGGCATCTTTGTTCTGTGAAGTACCCCTTTTATCGCCTGCCTGGCCGTAGGCGGGCGCACCACCGGCCCCGTGGTTGCTTTTATCTGCCAGGCGTTTTGCCAACGCTGCCTGTGCGGCCGGCAGATGTGTATCATAAAAGGCGTTACCAACATAGGTAGTGCTTACATCATCAATATAATCAGTAAATGTTTTGCGGTAGATAACTTCAAGACCCAGGCTCAAATTTTCTGAAACCCAGTATTTAACACCAACACCCAATGGAATATTTGGCTGCCATAAAGAATAGTTCTTTCTGTCCGGGTACTCTGCCGAACCCTGTCCTTCCAGGTGCAATGGCTGCAAATTTACCCATTGTCCGGTAGCAGGGTCAAGACCCTGTGGATTAAAATGAAATACGCCCAGGCCAATCACGCCATAAGGACGGAGTTTATGGTATACATCGGAAGGATCTTCTTCCAGGAATACAGTTGGATACACTTCACCTACTAAAATTGCTTCAAAAAATTTGGATTGAAAATTAAGGCCCCTGTCTAACCGGGCTTGTTCATATCCACCTTTCGATTTAATGATATTATCATCGCCTTCCAGCTTGCCAATATTAACAGCAAATCTTACACCTATCCAGTCTTTTGGATAATAGCTGAAATGCGCACCTACCGATAATTTGGTAAGCTGAAAATTATTGTCTTTTAAAAAGGTCTGGCCTTTACCAATACGGCCGCCCAGGTCGCCCAGAAAATTAGAGGGCCCGAGGGTGATACCGATTTCGCTAAACGGCCCCCCATCATTGTATTGCGCTTTTGCCAGCGACGGAAAGAACATGGAGAGCAGCATAATTACACACGTTCCCCACAGAAAGTGTAAAAACTTTTTCATGAATACCAGATTTTAGTTTTCGAATAGTTATTTGGATTCAGGTACTAAACATAAATTCCCCTTACAAAATACAAAACGATGAAACTAAAATTGTGGTGTGTCTGCCCCAAAAAAAACATAAAATAAAGTAATTGTCCTTAGCCCCGTACCTGTGTTTTTACGAAAGCAGCATCTGGATATGGTCGATTCCATCTTCCGGATAAATTCCACCGGTGGGAATAAATCCCAAAGAGGCATAAAATTCCTTTAAATAAAGCTGGGCGCCTATTCTTATCACCCCCTCACCAAAAAGCTTCCTGCATTCATCTATGGAACGCTGCATCAGCATACGGCCAATGCCACTACCCCTTGCCGTTATAGCAGTTACCACTCTTCCTATGCTGGCTTCATTATAAGCTATTCCCGGCGGAACCAGCCTGGTATATGCAACCAGCGCGGCATCCTGCCATCCCATTAAATGAAATGAAGGTTGATCTTTATTATCTGCGTCCTGGAAAACACAGTTCTGTTCTACTACAAATACGGCACTGCGCAATTGCAGGATGGCGTACAATTCATCTGCAGAAAGTCTGCTAAAAGGTTTGCAAATCCATGTAATCATTGTAAAGTATTGATCTGTTTATTCTTCTGTTACCTGTAATAAGGCACTACGAGTTTTACGGGATAGTCTACTGCGCGGTTATGCGTAATAGCGGGCGACCATGCAGGCATGCCTGCAAAAATTTTGGCGATGTGTTTATTTAATGCGGGGTCGGGCGAACTGGTAAAAGAAAGATTTTCTACTGTGCCTTTTTTTGTTACGGTGAAACTTATTGCTGCGTCTCCTTCCTCCCGGATATCGCTGTTCCTGTCTTTGTGCAATTCATATTCCAGGTAATCAAGCGCGGTAAACATGGGGTGAATAAGCACGGGCATTTTTAATATGCTGCAGGTAGCACCGGTGTATTTTCCTTCTTCATCGTAACACTCAAGCGCCGTTACTTTTCCGTTTACATAGGTTTCTTTGCTGCTGGGGTTACCGTTTAACCTGTACCAGGTACACAAGCCGGTCAATGAATCATTGTGGTAGTTGCTGACTGATTCTTTATTGCCGTTTTCATACCAAATCGTGCTAACCCCTTCCCTTACGCCTTCTGGTGCAAAATCTTCCAGCACCGCCTGCACTTTATAAGACGGGAAACGCTGGTGCTGTGCCGGCCCGGTTGCCGAATCAATATACATGTAGGACTGCTCGCTCTTTATTTGCCCGCTTTCATACCAAGATTTCCATACACCCGAGAAATGATTATTAATGATAGTGCCTTCATTTTTTGGCTGGCCGTTGCCGTACCACGATTGCCAGCGACCATTTGGCAAATTGTTGGTAAAACTGCCTTTTTGTGCAACAAGTCTTTTAGGATAATACAGTGTAAACGGACCATCTTTAACAGTCAATGCTGCATCTGTGAAATATACCTGCAATATGGGACTGGTGTCCGGATACATCGCATAAAGAAGCCAGCGATTATTGTCTTTTACGGCCATAGCAGCATACACAACATCTTTTTTAGTGGTAAACTGCAGGTTTTCATTAAGGTATTTACGGACACTGTCTTTTTGTGCCCCAACAGTAAGTGCCATTAAAAATAAAATAATGGATAAAAGAAATCTTAGCATAATTAAAATTACTCAATCCCGCCAAATGTTCATGGGCTGATAAAAACCCGGCACTTTGTAAAAAATAAAAGCACCCCGCCTGGCGGGATGCTTTTATTTATATAATCTATCCGGTTGGCTTATTTAGCCAGCGCGTTTACTTTTTTTGTAAGCTTTCTTTTAAGGTTAGCAGCTTTGTTTTTATGGATGATCCCTTTCTTAGCCAGCTTATCAATCATTGAGGCTACTTTTGGTAAAGCATCACCCGCTTCCTTACCTGCTTTTACTTCTTTAAGGTCACGGATAGCATTACGGGTAGTTTTGCCATAATACTTATTTCTTTCGCGGCGTTTGCTTGCCTGACGCACATCCTTCTGGGTAGCTTTATGATTGGCCATTTGTTCTAAAAATTTAGGACGGCAAAGGTAGGGAAATGAGATGAAAAATAGAACAACACGATAGTAAATTTTGGAAAAGAGCCTAAAATTGTTGTTAACAGCACTCCAGCCAGGGTTTTAGGTAGCCGGCGGGGCCAAACCGTAATCTGGCGTCACCCGCTTAAAATTATACGAAAAAATGGTGGCAACCGTTTACAATGCCTGTTAAGGTTCAGTATTTTAACCGATATTTGTAACCCATAAAAAGTTTGCTCCTCATGAAGGATTTTTCATACATCACCAGTTCGCATCCACAGTTTATTGAAGGTTTATACCAGGATTATTCCAAAGATCCCAACAGCGTTGATCCTGAACTAAAGAAATTTTTTGAAGGTTTTGATTTTGCTATTGGTAATACAAAAAATGGAGCCAACGGCACCAATGGAAGCGCGGTTTCCGCCCCGCCAGCAACCGCTGGTGCAGCGCCGGCACCGGCCGACTGGATGTACGAAATAAGGGCCTACCGTATGATACTGGGTTACAGGAATAAAGGGCACCTGCTGGCCAAAACAAACCCCATACGCACGCGCAAAGACCGGGGCGCCAATATTGAAATAGGATTCTATGGCTTTACAGAGGCTGATTTTGATAAAGTGTTCCATGCCGGCAATCTGATTGGCCTCGGCACTACTACCCTGCGCAATATTTACAACCACCTGGAAAAATGCTACGCCGCGCATGTGGGCATAGAATTTAAATACATCAGCGATCAAAAGAAGGTAGACTGGCTTACCAATGAAATAGAAAAAAGATTTCTAGACCCCATTCCGCTGGAAAAGAAAAAAAGAATCCTGGAAAAACTAAACCAGGGTGTTATGTTCGAAAAATTCCTGCACACAAAATATGTGGGACAAAAACGTTTTTCGCTGGAAGGCGGAGAAACTACCATTCCGGGCCTGGATGCCATCATTAATACGGCTGCCGAAAATGACGTACAAGAAGTAGTAATTGGTATGGCACACCGCGGCAGGTTAAACATACTTGCCAATATAATGGGCAAAACCTACGAACAAATCTTCAGCGAATTTGAAGGCACTGCCAAAATGGATCAAACCATGGGTAGTGGCGATGTAAAATATCACATGGGTTATGGTAGCGAATTAACCACTCCCAATGGAAAAACCATTCACCTTAAACTAATGCCCAACCCCTCTCACCTGGAGGCAGTAGACCCCGTGGTAGTGGGTTTTGCAAGGGCTAAGGCAGATGTTCTGTATAAAAGCGACTACGATAAAATTTTACCCATATTAATACATGGCGATGCTTCGGTGGCCGGCCAGGGAATTGTGTATGAAGTATTGCAAATGTGCAACCTGGATGGATACCTTACCGGTGGCACCATTCATTTTGTCATCAACAACCAGATTGGTTTCACCACCGATTTTGATGATGCACGCAGTTCCGACTACTGCACTTCGCTGGCTTCTACCGTGCATGCACCTGTGTTGCATGTAAACGGAGACGATGCCGAAGCAGTAGTAAAATGCGTTGAAATTGCCACCCGGTACAGGCAGGAGTTCAATGCAGACGTTTTCATTGACATGGTATGCTACCGCAGGCATGGCCACAATGAAGGCGATGACCCTAAATTTACTCAACCCCATCTCTACGCACTGATTGACAAACATCCCAATCCGCGCGAAGTATATACCAATTTTTTACTGGAGAATGGCGAGCCCGATGCCAAAGAAATGGCAAAGGAAATGGAGAAAAAATTCTGGGCCGATTTACAGGAACGCCTGGATGAAGTAAAACAAAATCCATTGCCTTACAAATACCAGCAACCGGAACTGGTATGGAAAAGCCTGCGCCGTGCTGCGCAGGAAGATTTTGATCAATCCCCGGTTACCGCTATCAGTGATACCGACTTCAAAAAAATATTCGATGCACTGATGTCATGGCCCGAAGATTTCAAGCCATTGAAAAAAGTAGAAAAAATTATCCAGGATAAAATAAAATTGTACAGTGAAGAAGGAAAAATTGACTGGGCCACCGGTGAACTGATGGCCTATGGCAGCCTGCTGCTGGACGGGCATGATGTAAGAATGAGCGGGCAGGACGTTCGCCGCGGAACATTCTCTCACCGCCATGCCGTGTTGCGTGATGAAGTAAATGACAAAGCATATAACCGGCTTAGCAGGCTTGCAGGCGCAACAGGACAATTCAGGATATACAACTCGTTATTGAGTGAGTATGGTGTATTGGGATTTGAATATGGCTATGCAATGGCAAATCCCAATGCGCTGGTTTTATGGGAAGCACAGTTTGGCGATTTTTGCAATGGCGCCCAAACCATGATTGACCAGTTTATTGCCGCCGGAGAACAAAAATGGAACAGGATGAATGGCGTAACCATGTTGTTGCCTCATGGATACGAAGGCCAGGGACCCGAACACAGCAGTGCACGACTGGAACGCTTTCTGCAATTATGCGCAGAATTAAATATGGTCATCACCAATATTACTACCGCATCAAACTTTTTCCATTTATTGCGCAGGCAGATAAAATGGCCATTCCGCAAACCATTGGTCAATTTTTCACCCAAGGCAAACCTGCGGCATCCGGGTTCTTACTCGCTGGCCAGCGAGTTTACATTCCGTCGCTTCCAGGAAACCCTGGACGATCCATTTATTACTGAACCCGCGCAGGTAAAGAAAGTGCTGTTCTGTACCGGTAAAATATATTTTGATTTGGCGGAACGTCAGCAAAAAGAAAACAGGAAGGATACCGCCATTCTAAGGGTGGAGCAGTTATATCCCCTGCCGGTAAAGCAACTGGAAGCCTTGTATGCGAGGTACAGCAGGGCTACCTGGTTCTGGGTACAGGAAGAGCCGCTTAATATGGGTGCCGCGTCCTACCTTCAGATGAACCTGAAAAGTATCAACTATGGTGTAATCAGCAGGCAGCCGGGTGCATCTACTGCAACTGGCTATAATAAAGTGCACCAGCAGGAGCAGGCAGAGATTATTGACACCGCTTTTTCTATTTAAAAAAAATGGCCACAGATTCGCAGATTATGATTTTCTTTGGCAGCAACACCTGAAATACAACCTGCGCATCTGCGGCAAGCAAAATATAAAATAATTGTATGATCGATATAAAAGTTCCAACAGTCGGTGAGTCCATAAGTGAAGTAACATTATTAAAATGGACAAAAAATGATGGCGATTATGTAGACAGGGATGAAGTGATAGCCGAACTGGAAAGTGAGAAAGCTACTTTTGAAGTAAATGCAGAAAAGGCCGGCCTTCTAAAAACAACGGCCAAAGAGGGCGATACATTGAAAATTGGAGATACCCTGGCATCCATCGATGAAACTGCTGCAAAACCAGAGGGAAAGAAAGAAGCGGTAGCCGATGGTGTGCAGTCCGTAGTTAAAAGCCAGGAAGCAACTGTTGCAAAAACAGAAGAAAAGACAGCAGCTGATGCGCCAAGACCGGTGGTAGTATTTGAATCGGGCCCTAAAGCCACTCCCGTAGCTTCCGCCATTATCGCAGATAAAAAAGTAAACCCAACCACCATTACACCATCCGGTGCCAATGGAAAGATACTGAAGGATGATGTGCTGGCCGCATTGAGCAACCCAGGCCGCATACCGGGCGCTGCGCCTTTTACCCGCAGCGAAAAGCCCGAAAAAATGAGCAACCTGCGCAAGACCATCAGCCGCCGGCTGGTGGAAGCAAAAAACACCACCGCCATGCTTACCACTTTTAATGAAGTGGACATGAAACCCATCATGGATTTGCGCACAAAATATAAAGAGGCATTCAATAAAAAACATGGCGTTAACCTGGGCTTTATGAGCTTTTTTACAAAGGCGGCCTGTTTTGCCCTGAAAGAATGGCCCTCAGTAAATGCCTATATCGATGGCGACTCCATTATCTACCACGACTATTGTGACATCTCCATTGCAGTATCTGCGCCGCGGGGCCTGGTGGTGCCGGTAATACGCAATGCAGAGAGTTTAAGCATGGCAGAGATTGAGAAAAAAGTAGTGGAACTGGCCACTAAGGCAAAAGAAAGCAAACTTACCATTGAAGAAATGACGGGGGGAACTTTTACCATTACCAACGGTGGCGTATTTGGATCATTAATGAGCACACCCATCATTAATATTCCGCAAAGCGCTATTTTAGGTATGCATAAAATACAGGAAAGACCAATGGCGGTAAACGGACAGGTGGTAATAAAACCCATGATGTACCTGGCGCTTAGCTACGATCACCGTATTATTGACGGACGCGAGTCGGTAAGTTTTTTGGTAAGGGTAAAAGAATTACTGGAAAACCCTGAACTCTTATTATTTGGAAAAGACCCGGTAAAAACTTTACTGGAACTTTAATATTGTTTTTTTAAGAGATACGGCATCAATTAACCATTACTACTAACTTTTTGTCCGGCATGCCAGGATGCTATTTTCTGCGGCATGCAGTATGGGTATGTATAAACAAATTATAAAAATATTTGACTACCCATTGTTTAAAAGCTGGAAGGTTTTAAACACCCTGTACATCCTGATGGTAGTGATTGCCAGTCTGCAGCAGATTTTTGGCGCTCACAATTACTACGACATCTTTCGCTATTCCTATATTCATTTAACGCATAAAGTGCCCATGTATGGCCTGCATCCGGGCGAGTATGACGATTTGTTTTTGTACGGACCACTGTTTGCAATGCTATTTGCCCCGTTCAGTTTTGTTCCGTTCTGGCTGGGCTGGTTTTTGTGGATTGCGTTTAATTCCTGGATACTGTATTACGCTGTACGCAAAATAAATATCAGCAGGCAACAGCAAATTGTAATCCTGTTTTTAATTTCACACGAACTGCTGACAACCATTCAACGGGGCACGGTAAATCCGTTTATAACCGCCTGCATCATATTACCATTTGTTTTTACAGAAAAGAAAAAGGAAACCTGGGCTACTTTCTTTATCGCCATGGGCATGCTCATGAAAATCTACCCGGTGGTGGCCCTTGCCTGCTTTCCATTTTCGACCCATAAAATAAAATTTATTGCCAGTTTTATTATGTGGACCATTGTGCTGGCGTTTTTGCCTTTGCTGGTAACGGACTTTGATTTTTTAAGCCTTACCTATCAGCAATGGATAGAGCAACTGGTAGCGAAAAACGACCTGAATGTACAGGTCACATCGCTGCAGGATATTTCTGTTTTTGGATTGCTAAGAAGAGGACTTGGCTGGGCGGCTATGCCCACCCTGCCCTTGCTGGCGTTGGGTAGTTTGGCAATGGGCTCCGTATATATTTATTACAGGCAATACCAACAGAATTATTTTCAGCTAATGGTGCTGTCAGCTATTTTGATATTTTGTACCATTTTCAGCACGGGGTCAGAATCTTCTACCTATATTATTGCAATGACGGGTGTGGCTATCTGGTATATATTGCAACCAAGGCCTGCAAGTAAAACAGATCTGGGCCTTGTCATATTTGCTTTCCTGCTTATTAGTATGTCACCTTCCGACCTGGTGCCGGGATTCATAAAAAAGTTTATCGTAAAAAAATCGTTGAAAGCCCTCCCCGCAGTTGTAATATGGTTATACATCCTCTTTCAGCTGCACAGAACAGGCACCAAAAAACAGCCCGCCTTGGATCCTGGATTACCTGCATAATATTGTGAAAAAAAATCCGCCCTTAGACGCTTTTTTTTTTGAAATCAGATTAAAATTTAATTAAACAATAATATTCTTTCCTACCTTTAGTCCGCTAATTTATAAAAGCCCCCGACATGAACTACTTGAGATCCTCAAGACTCAACTTGAGTATTGTATTGCCCTGCTATAACCCCAAAGCCAACTGGCACCTGCAAGTGGCTGATCAATACCAGCAGATAAAAAACAGCCTGCCGCCGGAAACCCAAATAGAAATAATTGTTGTAAGTGATGGCTCGGCCGTTCCGGCTACCGCCGCTTCTAAACGTTTCCTTACCAGGCGCTGTCCGAACTTCAGGTTTATTTCTTACGATACAAATATGGGTAAGGGCTACGCCGTAAGAAAAGGTGTGGAAGCCGCCCAGGCTCAGTATATCATCTACACAGATATTGATTTTCCCTACACCGTTGCCGATATTTGCCAGGTTTATCAAAGGCTATTATCGGGCAATACAGAACTTGTTATGGGCGTAAGGGAGGCATCCTATAACAAAAAGCTTTCATGGCTGCGGAAGCTGGCATCAAACGGTTGTAATTACCTTAATAAAACTTTACTTAACCTTCCTTATAAAGACGTTCAATCAGGTTTAAAAGGTATTAATTTAGTGGGCAGGGAATTATTGCTGAAAACTACCATTAACAGGTTCCTGTTCGATACCGAGTTTATATGGCTGGCCAGTTCTTACAGTAACATACGTATTGTAGCTTTGCCGGTAACCCTGAGGGAAAACGTTTCTTTTACCAGCATGTCTTCGGCCGTTTATATGAAAGAAGCCGGAAACTTTTGCCGCCTGTTTATCAAAGACAAATTATTATTACTAAGACGTTTTGATGCAGAATTCAAAACAGCCATACCGCGTCCTGCTTAGCTTCGATCTGGAGGAGTTTGACATACCCAATGAATACGGCGCAGCACTTACCACGGAAGAACAATTAGACGTTACCCGCAGGGGTATGAACGGGTTGGTACCCGTGCTTAGCCAGCTGCAGATCCCTGTTACTTTTTTTACAACAGCTTTTTATGCACAACAAAACGATGCATTAATAAAAACACTGGCTGCTACCCACGAGATTGCTTCCCATACTTTTTACCATAGCAAATTTACCGATGCAGATATCCTGTTGTCGCGCCATGTATTGGCAGGTATTTCAGGGCAAAAGATCGAAGGCTTCCGTATGCCCAGGCTGGCCCCCGTTAGCAAAGAATTAATTGCAGATGCAGGTTACCTGTACGATGCCTCTCTCAACCCCACCTGGCTGCCCGGCAGGTATAATTATCTACGCCAGCCGCGTACCATTTTTCGTAAAAATCAATTGTGGATATTGCCATCATCCGTTACGCCGCAACTGCGCATTCCGTTGTTCTGGCTGGCTTTTAAAAACCTGCCCCTTTGGTTTATCAAACAGTGCAGCCTGCGTGTACTTAAAACAGATGGCTATCTCAGTCTTTATTTTCATCCCTGGGAATATGCGGATTTATCGTCTTATAAAAATATGCCATTTTATACCCGCAGCATCTCGGGCAGCAGACAATTAAGCAAATTAACCAGTTATCTCTCCTGGCTAAAAACAATGGCTGTTTTTTCCACCATGGAATCTTTTGTAAAAACGCAGGAACCAAAATAGAAAACAATGCTAAAAGAAAGCAGCCACCGGTCAATCCTGCATAGGTCATGATTTTATACCTTGCACCTAATGAAACATTTTTCCCATCTCAATACGGCCACAGAAATCATCAATACCTATAATGGCCGGCAGCCCTTTCACCACTTCACCAGGGATTTTTTCAGACAGCATAAAAAATATGGATCCAAAGACAGAAAACAAATCACCCATCTTTGTTATTGCTATTTCAGGCTGGGTGGGACAGCAAAAAACAAACCTTTGCAACAGGCCATTACAGAGGCATTGTTTCTGTGTTCTGATCAATACAACGAATTGCTGGCCGCAGTTCAGCCGGCATTAAACGATAATATAACCCGCTCCGTTAAAGAAAAATGCGCATTGCTGCATATACCCTCCGGTACATTCAAAATATTCCCCTTTACCCTGGCATTAAGCGATGAGATAGACCAGCCTGCCTTTAATCTTTCGCACCTTAAACAGCCCGATGTTTTTTTACGTGTAAGACCGGGCCATCAACAAACTGTAACCGGCAAACTAGAGAGGGCCGGTATTGCGTATGCTGAGCCGGCTCCCGGCTGTATCAGCGTTGCCAGCTCCACAAAAATTGATGAATTGCTGCAGGTAAATAAAGAAGTCGTTATACAGGATTATAGCTCGCAACAAACGGGTATATTAATGAAATTGATTACTGTTCCCGGTCCGGGTTTTACCGCCTGGGATTGTTGTGCAGCCAGCGGTGGAAAATCCATCATGGCGAAAGATATATTCGGCAATATTAATCTCACCGTATCTGATATCAGGCCATCTGTTCTTTCCAATCTTACCAAAAGATTTACCGAAGCAGGAATAGGCAACTACACATTAATGAAAGCCGATCTTACCAAACCCATTTCCACCCTGCACCCGGCCGGTTTTGATCTTATTATAGCAGATGTGCCCTGCACGGGCTCGGGAACCTGGGGAAGAACGCCGGAAAGATTATCCTTTTTTCAGGAAGAAGAAATTGATACCTGGTGCCAATTACAAAAAAAAATTCTAACAACGGTCATCCCTCATTTAAAAAATGATGGCCATTTTCTTTATATCACCTGCTCGGTATTCAGAAAAGAGAATGAAGAAATGGCGGATTTTATTCAAAAAAACTTCCCTGTAAGATTGGTGAAAATGGAAACCTTAACAGGATATGATGTAAAAGCAGACACTATGTTTGCCGCAATGTTCAGGTACAGTATATAGTACTAAGTATTGAGTATTCAGACACGCGGCGGGGGGAAAAGTATGTAGTACTGAGTATTGAGTATTCAGACGCGCGGCGGCGGGAAAAGTACGCAGTACTGAGTATTGAGTATTCAGACGGGCGGCGGCGGGGCGGGTATGTATGATGCGGCGTAGTTAGCATAAAGATTTTGATATTCTGACCAGCACGACGGTATTCCTTCCATTTGCCGCGTGTCTAAATACTCAATACTAAATACAGAATACTAAATACTGTAGTATAAAGATTTTAGTATACAGATCAGTACGACGGTATTCCATTTGCCGCGTGTCTGAATACTCAATACTAAATACTGAATACTAAATACTGAATACTAAATACTGTTATTGTTTTATCACCCGCAATGAAGTTCTATTCTTTCCATCGTTGTATTGCACAGTATATAAACCACGGCTGATCAATTTTAGTTTGTCGAAACTTATTGTATATATGGTATTCTGCTGCACCTCCGTATTTTTTATTTCAATTGTCTTGCCATTCATATCAATTAAACGAAGACTGCTGTTGCCGGTAGCCGGGGCTTTCAGCAAAACACTTAAATTACTGGTAAATGGTACAGGATAGGCTTTAATCCAATTATTACCCAACACCTGCTGGTAGTAATTGATTAGTTGCTGCTGCTGCCGTTGTTGTTGCTGCTGCTGAAGGTCCAGGTAGGCCAACCGCATATTGGGTATACCATAACCAAAATGGTAATCGGGATTTGTATATTTACTGGAGCTCCGTTGCACGGCATCCATAATTTCCCTGTTACTGAATGCGGGAAATGCCTGCCACAAACAGGCAATCAGCCCGCATAAATTTGGATTTGAAAAAGACGTGCCATTGCCGGTGATGGGGTTCCCTGTAGTAAGATTGGCAGCAACTGCCGGTCCGCCAACAGATACTACATTGGGTTTTAATGAACCCGCGCCATTGGGTCCCCAGCTACTGAAAGAAGAGATATTTCCATTTACATCTGTTGAGCCTATGGTGAAAACACTGTCGGCATCGGCCGGCACGCCCACATACTTTGCATCGGTTGTACTGGTTCCCGAATTGCCGGCGCTGGCTGTTACCAGTATACCCTTCTTTACCGCCAGGCTGGCGCCAATACTGCTAATGGCAGTCTTACCATCTCTCTGCGCATAACTGTGATCAAATGAATGATCATCGAAACTGCTGTAGCCAAGAGAAGTAGTGATAAGGTCAACACCTGCACTGTCGGCAAATTCTGCCGCAGCCACCCAGTTCTGTTCTTCTACCGGGTATTCTGTAGCTACATCTTCTGTTCTAAGCAACCAGTATTTTGCTTTGGGCGCTGTACCTACTATCTTGCCCGGCTCATTGGCTGCCATAATAGACAGGCAATAGGCGCCATGTCCATTATCTTCGTTTACACTTTGTTCCGATGCAACATAGTCGTAGGTACCCAACACCTGGTTATTAAGACGTAAACTGTCAAATGCCGGATTAAATAAATAGTTATTAAACCCTGCATCCAGCATGGCAATGGTCATACCCTCGCCATGAAAACCAAGATCGTGCAGGTATTCACCCTCGTGAATATGCACCTGCCCGAAATTACTTCCGTAGTTATAGAAATCCTGTGTGCCGGTTATACCAAACGGCGACATAATATCATTAACCCGCAAGGGGGCAGGCTGCTGGCTGAATTCTTCAAATTTTGCAGAGGGCCCGGTTGAAGGCGATTGCATCAATCTTACCGCTATCGGGTTCGAACTTCGTACAAAAGAAAATGCATTGATAGTGGCCAGGGCAGTAGTAGGATCAGTCGTTTTTATACACACCTGGTTCAGCCATTTGGAAACGTTTAGTATAACCACATTGGGTACAGCCCTTATACTGTCTAAATAGGCCGGATTTACCGGCATATCAGTAGAGTCAATGGCAATTTTATATCTGTTTCTTCTTGCTATGGCCCTGGAAGACAAATAAGCGGAGGGATTGCTGATAGAATACGGACTGCCGTTTTTATTTTTTAAAAGAATAATATAACGGCTGTACTGCGACTGGGCAGAAAAAGACAATACCAAACCGAATAAACAAAGTACCTGGTAATATTTGTTCATGCCCCGCTACTTTTCGCTAAAAATAAAAATTAATTATGATTGATTATAGAAAGCTTGACACCATAACCGTTGTAATAATAATTTCCCGGAACCGTGTCACAGACTATTCGTACGCCTGCGTCGAGCTGTGCCCTTGCTATTGAATCGCAATTTTTATTGGCGGCATCTGTGGTACCATCGCTGTCGCATTTAACCTTTGTAGTATCGCATTTATTATTCAGGCAATGTATCATTAAACAGTTGCGTGTTATATAGCTTGTCTGGTATTCCCACGAAAACAAATCCTGGAAAATTTTCCCTACTCCCTTTGCATACACTTCATAAGACCGGCTATAGCTGCTGAGACTGTTTACATAAAACGGTTTATTGGTGGTTGAATCAAATTGCACTACCGTAATGGTAGTATCAAAATTAAGATTGCCCACTCTAAAAGGTGATCCAACGTTTCTGTACGCAAATACCCAGCTAAGATAGTTGTCATCGTCTGATGTAAAGTTAAAAGGCGAGGAACCAATATATGAATTGCCTTTCCAGCTGAAATTATTAACAATAGGACTTACCAGCCTTAACTGCCGCATATTGTTTTCAATGTATTCAAAAGTACTGCCGGTTTGGATGGCCATGAAAGTATTACTGTTGTTCCAGGTATTGGTGGTAGAGTCAAACACATATCGTACAATACGGTAACCCGGCCGGTTAAGGTTATCGGTAACCATTGCTTCAATGCTGTCTTTTACGGTGTAAGAGTTAACCGTAAAACCTGTTCCAAAAGGAAGTGTTACAGTAGAATCCAGTTTGTAAATGACATATTTGCCAATGCCCAGGTTGGTATAATCGCTGATATGGTCGCTTACGATATCATTTTTACTGTTGCAGCGTATGAGCAGCAGGCTGCAAAAAAAAATAAGTACAACCGCAGGAAATTTTTGCTTCATAAAATACCAGTCAGTTTTAAAGGCAGCACCGGTAAAGCAGGACAAGGAAAAAAGACTTAACGATGCTTATAAAAAAACCGGGAAGATGATTACTTCCCGGTGAAAAACGTACAAAAAGCAAGATTATTGCACGGTAAGTGCTTATTCCTGAACATATAATATTAAAATTAACTAACTAAAAACGTTTAGTTGTTCCGCATAATGATACCGCCGCCAATAACATCATCTCCTTCGTAAAATACCGCACTCTGGCCGGGCGCTACGCCTTTTGCATTTTCGTAAAATTTCACCTGAATTCCATGGGGAGTATTGTACAGGTTAGACAATGTGCCCGCATCTTTATAACGTATTTTGGTAATCGCTTCCATACCGTTGGTGATACCTTCATATTTACCCCAGTTAATTTTGGAAACCATCATTTCCGGCCTGTTTAAATCCTGTTCTTCGCCCAAAACAACTGTATTATCACCAGGGTTGATACCGGTAACATATACCGGGTGTCCAAAAGCAATATCAAGTCCTTTGCGCTGGCCGATGGTATAAAATGGGTAGCCTTTGTGCTGGCCCAGTATCTTTCCTGTTTTGTCTATAAAATTGCCGCCCGCTACTTTCTCTTCCAGGCCCGGCACTTTCTTTTTTAAAAATCCCCGGTAATCGTTATCGGGTACAAAACAAATTTCATAGCTCTCGCTTTTTTTTGCCAGTTCGGGGTAACCATAATCCAGCGCCATCTGCCTGATTTCTGATTTACGGTAAGGCGCCAGGGGCAGCAATGTGCGGCTAAGCAAATCCTGTTGCAAGCCCCATAATACATAGCTCTGATCCTTTGTGTCGTCTAAAGCCTTGCTTACAAAATAACGGCCGTTTTCGTGCTGCTGAATTTTGGCATAATGCCCGGTGGCAATAAAATCGCAGCCCATGGCATCGGCTCTTTTCAGGAGCGCCCGCCATTTGATATGCGTATTGCACATTACACATGGATTGGGCGTACGGCCGGCAATATATTCGTCTACAAAATTTTCAATGACAAAATCCCCAAACTCATCGCGTATATCCAGGATAAAATGCGGAAATCCATGTTGTACGGCGGCCATACGGGCATCATTAAAACTATCCAGGTTGCAGCAGCCGGTCTCTTTTTTACTGCTGCCGCTGGTTGCATAATCCCATGTTTTCATGGTAATGCCAATTACTTCATATCCTTCATCATTGAGCATCAGGGCGGTAATGGTACTGTCTATACCACCACTCATCGCCACCAATACTTTCCCTTTACGGCTCATACTAGAAAATTTTACAGAACAGCAAATATACAAAGGAATCGCCTAACGCCCCAGACGGGGGTTTTATCCTGGGCATAAGCCTTTATCAGCCGGCCTCCCGGTTTCCGGTCCATATATTTTTGGTAGCGAAATATACCAGCACCCCAACCAGTGTTAGCCCCATGCCAAGCAGGGCAAACCTGCCGGTAGAATAAAACACAAACAGCCATATCCATACAGACAAAATAACCGGCAGCGGGTACAGCCACATTTTGAAATAAGATGCATTGGCAGGCGGGTTTTTACGCAGCAGCACAACACCTACAGACTGCGCAATAAACTGCACCAGTATGCGCATGGCTAAAATAGCGCTGATGACGTCGGCCAGCTTAAACAACAGGCTGAAAATAAAACCGGTGGCCCCCAAAAACAATAATGATACATAGGGAAATCCTTTGACAGGATGCAGTTTGGCAAAGGCCGGGAAAAAATGCCCGTCTGCAGCGGCGGCATAAGGCACCCTGCTATACCCCAGTACTACTGCAAACAACGAGGCAAAGGCAATCCAGAGTACCAGTACCGTTGCAATCCTGGCAGCCCCGGTGCCATACAGTTTTTCCATAAATGTGCTCACAATAAAATTGCTTTTCATTGCCTCCTGCCAGGGTAGTACACTTACAATACTGATGTTCATTAAAAGATACAGCACGGCAATGCAAAAAATGGAAATGAATATACTTCGCGGAATATTTTGACCTGGGTTTCTTATCTCGCCACCCAGGTGACAAACATTGTAATAACCCAGGTAGCTGTAAATTGTTTTTACCGAGGCCTGTCCCAGCAGCAACGCAAAAGACATGCTAAACATCGGTTGTCCATTGCCGTTTGGCATAAAGGAATAATTTACCTGCCTGTGTGTAAAGCCACTGATAATAATCCACAAAATAGTAATGATAACACCCGTCCATAAAAAAACGGCCATTTTTCCGATCGTTTTAATATTACGGTACAGCAAAAACGTAATTAGCAACACAATGGTTCCCGATACAATTTTTCTTTCTGCGCCGGAAAGCGGCACCAGGTAACTAAAATACTGGGAGAACCCGATTGCGCCCGAAGCCACTACCAGTGGCGCCTGCAAACAGGTTTGCCAAACAAAAAGGAAAGACATCAGTCTTCCCCATTTTGGCCCATAAGCCTCTTTTAAAAAATTATAACTGCCACCCGCCAGCGGAAACCGGGTGCCCAGTTCGCTCCAGATCATACCGTCTGCAAAAGCAATAACGGCCCCAAATATCCAGGCCCACAAAAACAGGTGACTGCCCATCATACTTATCACGAGGGGCATTACTACAAATGGGCCGATACCCACCATGTCGATCATATTGATGCTGGTGGCCTGTAACAGGCTGATCTCTCTTTTAAGAACGGGGGATGCTGAAGACATGTGCGATGGTTGGTAACCATTGCAAAATAAACAATGTAAAGGCAATTAGCTGATTAATTTGGTAGACTTACTTAACCATTACACAATACCTGTTTATTATGGGCTGTGGGCCGAAGCCGCACCGTGTATTAAATGCAACACCGGTGTACTGGTTTACAGGTTTTGAGGGTTGGGTACTTTTTTTGTTTTTATTAAAATCACACCGTTTTTCCCTTCGTCTCCATATATGGCCGTGGCAGATTTATCTTTTAGTACATCCATCCGTTCTATAGCTCCCGGTTTTACGTAATCATTAATCTTACTGCCAGCGGCTATTTTTTTCCCGTCAATGATAACCATCACATCTTTGGGAAAATATTCACCAGCGTTACTTTTCATGGTAATTTCCACCACCCCATGTTTTCCTTTATCTCCATACTTATCAATAGCCATTTTGCCCTTCAATACATTCATGCTTTCGATATTAACCGGGTTAATTTCCCTGATATCATATTTTTCCGGCTTCATCACTCCATCAACCACATACCATGGTTGTATAGTAACAATTTCTACCACACCGTTTCTTCCTTTCCCGCCGAATTTGTCAATCGCTTTTTCGTCTTTCCAAACCTGCACGCTTTCAACTTCGTCAGCATTTATTTTATCAAGTGTGTAATCCACGGCCATTTCTTTGCCGTTTACAATATAGAGAGGCGGATTGACAGTGTTAACAGGCCTTATGTCTACAGCACCCACCGGGCTATTGGCCGGCGCCTGCTGATTAACATTTATTTTTACAGGAGCAAGCCCGGGAGGATCCACGCGTGGTACCGGTGCAGCCGGGGGTACCGGCTTTGGCAATTCGCCGTATTTTTTAATGTACTGTGCTTTCTGCTCAGCATTGTTTAAGTCATAGGTTTCTTTGGCGCCATTTTTTAGTGTTACTGTAGCTGTATTGGTATGGGTACCCGCTTTCTTATCGGTGGTTTCCGTGTGGCTGATCCCCATCACATTTTCCGGAAGCTTGTTTACTTCGGGGGTCGCGGGCAGTTCCCTGGTTTCTGGTTCAGCTACTATTGCCGGTGCTTCCATCAATTCTCCTGTTGCCATAGCCGGCGGCGCAGGTGGTGGTGGCGGAGGTAGTATTTCGCCATATTGTTCTTCATTTGCCTTTTTATTTTTATTCCATTCTGTAAGCGTCATTGCTTTTATTATTTTACTACTCCGGTCTTTTACCAGCACAACACATTCTCCCTGGTTATCGGCAATACTGGTAATGTATCCTTTCTTATTCACCTTAATTGGTCTTGCAATCATAGCAGGTGGCGGCGCAGGTGCCGGCAATGTATCCGCATCGTTCGTCAAAAAAGGGTCTGTTCCTGCCGGCATTTTCGCACCCTGTAATACTGTACCGGATGCTGGCACCAGGGATTCGTGCCTGTCATTACTATTCCTGAATGCCAGTAATAACACAGCCAGTAAAGGCAATACAAAAAGGAATTTGGTCAGGTGCAGCCGCGCGCTTTTCATTTTATTCATCATGGCGATTCTTTTTTTAAGATTGGAAAAATTAAAATTATTGGCAATTCTGTATTGAGGTATACCCACTACTTTCAGCAACAGGTACTGGTATTCTTTTTTATCAAAGCCATTTGATACCACATTGTTGTCTGCAATAAACTCAAGGTTTTGTCTTATGCTGTGGCGTATTGCCCAGGCAAAAGGATTGAACCAGTTTACCACACAAAGCAATTCTCCCAGCAACAGATCAATGGTATGTTTCTGTTTTACATGCACAAATTCATGTTGTATAATACGTTTTAGTTCGTCTTCCGTATGCAGTCTGCGGTTAAAATAAATAGCATTGCCAAATGAAAACGGGCTTACGCCGGCATCGGTTTCATACAATTGTACACCTGCTTTTGCATCCAGTAAAACGGCTGATTGCCTGATGCGCCTCAATGACTGATATTGCAGCATCACTTTCACCAATATTACGGCACCGCCAATACAGAATACAATCATTAACCAGTTTTGTACAGTAAGTCTTTGCAATAAAGACAAATCTTCATTGGAATTACCGGCAGCAAAAGCAGACATGTTTATTGATGGAATGATATTCACCAGGCCTGGCTTACTGGTTTGCCTTATCCAGGGTGTGATGTTAATAAACGGAATAATAAAAGAAAGCAATGAATAACAAAGCAGGTAAAAACGATTCCACTGATAAAAAGTAAGGGGCCTTAAAACAGCCCGGTAAAAGATATATAATACTGCCAGGCTGATAGAAAATTTTAATAGGTATTGCAGCATACAATAATTTTTTTAAGTAAAAGGAAAAGACCGGCAAACAGGCTCGCCAAAAACTAACGGCTAATGGCTAACAGCTATAGGCTAATAGCTAAGAACTCTTTTTTTTCCCTTCAATCATATCAATAATCTCTTTTAATTCTTTAGAGCTGATCTTTTTCTCTTCGGCAAAAAATGTGACCAGGTCTTTGTATGAATTGTCAAAATGATTCTTCACCATATTGGTTAATGATTGTTTTTTGTATGCTTCTTCATCTACCAAAGGTTTATAGAGATACATATTACCATACAGCTTGCCGCTGAGATAGCCTTTTTTCTCAAGGTTCTTAATGGTAGACGCAAGTGTAGTGTAAGGTGGTACCGGGCTTTCAATATTTTCTAAAAATGATTTCACATTTGCCTCACCGCATTTCCATACAGCCCGCATAGCCTGTTCTTCCTGCTGGGTTAATTTTTCAAGCATATCTACGAAGTTTTCGTAAATCTACGGACATTTCGTAATATGCCAAAATTTATTTGTTAAAAAGGGTAATAATCTTATGCGCTTACGGGTTTGAAAACTATTTTTGAGACAATAATTAACCAATTCATTTGATAATGCGCTTATTCACTGTTATACTGATTTGTTTTTTTTCTGGTTTACTCCATGCCCAGACAGACAGCATGGACAAGAATGCCCCTTTTATGAAAACACCGGGCATACCAGCTTTTGATTTATTGAAAACAGACAGCAGTACACATGTTACAAAAGCCGATATCAAACCGAAGCACAAGACCATCATCATGTTTTTCAGTCCTTCGTGCACCCATTGCCAGCACCAGACGGAAGATATGATTGCTGCTATGGATTCATTAAAAGATGTACAAATAGTAATGGCCACCTATCAGCCTTTTGAAGAAATGGTGGAATTTAACCAGAAATACAGCATTGAAAAATACAGTAACATTAAACTGGGTCGCGACATAAAATATTTTTTCCCTCCCTTTTATCGCATGAAAAGTTTGCCCCACCTGGCATTGTACAACGAAAAGGGTTTATACATTACCAGCTTTGAAGGTAACCAGAAAATAGCCACCTTGCTGGAAGCCTTTAATCCACAAAAAAAATAATCGCGCTGAAGCTGTAATAATTCTTCCCTGATTGCGACTTACCTGTATAACCGGTCAATTCCACCGGTTGCACAATCATGAAAAGTTTATCGCGTCGTTCTTTTTTACAGAACATGGGTATAGGCCTTGGTGCCACTGCCATCGCAACAAAGTTGCCGGCTACAACCCGGCATTATTCAACCGGCAGTAATGATACCGGGAAAAAATTAAACATTGCACTTTGTGGCCTGGGCCGGTACGCCGGAATATTGGGCGATGGTTTTGCGTTTTCACAGTATTGCCGGTTGGCCGGCATTGTTACAGGCACTCCTTCCAAAGCAGTAACCTGGAAAAAACAATACAATATTCCCCCGTCAAATATTTACAACTACCAGGATTTCGACAGCATCATACAAAATAAAGACATCGATCTTGTTTACGTGGTATTACCCAACGCCATGCACAAAGAATATGTTATACGCGCAGCCAAAGCAGGCAAGCATGTGATTTCAGAAAAACCTTTGGCCACCTCGGTACAGGACGCTGAAGAAATGATAAAAGCCTGTAAGGATGCAGGTGTGCAGCTGGCTGTTGGCTACCGGCTGCGTTACGAACCGTTTAATATGGAGCTGAAAAGACTTGGGCAGGAAAAGGTTTTTGGCCCGGTGCGTTTAATTGAAGCATCGCTGGGCTACAAGGTAGATGATAATAAAGAGTGGCGTTTGCACAAAGCCATGTCCGGAGGCGGTCCGCTTATGAACCTGGGCATCTATTGCATACAGGTAAGCAGGTATATACTGGGCGAGGAGCCGGTTTCGGTAACCGCGCAATTTAATCCCGTGATCAACAAAGACATATTCAATGAAGTAGAAGCATCCATTACCTGGCAATTAAATTTCCCTTCCGGAGCCGTTAGCAATTCAACCAGCTCCTATACCAGCAATATCGATCGTGTTTATGCCGCCGCAGACAATGGTTTTTTTGAACTAAGCCCTGCCATTAGTTACGGGCCATTCAAAGGCAGATCGGGCAAGGGAGAATTTAATTTTTCAACTACCATCAACCAGCAGGCTGCACAAATGGATGGAATAGCGCAATACCTTTTAGCCAACAAACCCCTGCCATTGCATATCAGCGGAGAGGAAGGACTAAAAGACAACCGCATTATGGCCGCCATTTATGAATCAGCAGCAACAGGAAGAATGGTTTCACTGGTATAAGGCTAACCATAAAAAAATTATTATACCCGCTGGAGCAATATGGCTATAGGCCAGTAACAAATTGTATCCGTTTAACAGGTCTTCGCAAATGCATAAGCCTGTTCGGTGCACATATGTTTCAGCCGAAATAAAAATTACCGGGGGCTGCTCAGCACCGCCCATAGCATTCCTGCAGACGAACGGAGCGTCGCCTCAAATGCTGCTCAGGGACCAGCTGCCCGTTGCCAAAAAATCTTTTTCCTGATCTTTAAAATTGATACTACCCGCCTACCTTTGCCCCTCAAATAATTGCTCATCTAATAAACTCTTTTACATGAAAGTGACTGTTGTAGGTGCCGGTGCCGTAGGTGCAACCTGCGCCGATAATATTGCCCGCAAGGAACTGGCTACAGAATTGGTTTTACTGGACATTAAAGAAGGCATTGCAGAAGGTAAAGCACAGGATATGATGCAGACCGCTGCTCTGCTGGGTTTTGATACCCGTATTACAGGCAGCACCAACGATTATAGCAAAACTGCCGGCAGCGATGTAGTAGTCATCACCTCGGGCCTGCCCCGCAAACCCGGTATGACCCGTGAAGAACTGATTGGCACCAACGCCGGTATTGTAAAAAGCGTTACTGAAAACATACTGAAATACTCTCCCAATACCATTATAATTGTTATCAGCAACCCCATGGACACCATGACCTACCTGACACTCACTACCTCAGGCATGCCAAAAAATAAAATCATCGGCATGGGCGGTACGCTGGACAGCGCCCGTTTTAAATACCAGCTTAGCCAACACCTGGGCTGCAGCCCGGGCGACCTGAACGCTGTAGTAGTGGGCGGACACGGCGATACCACTATGATACCCTTAATTCGCCTGGCTACCTGGAACAGTGTGCCGGTGACTGCATTCCTGAGCGAAGAAAAACAAAAACAAATTGTGGCCGATACTATGGTGGGCGGCGCTACACTTACCAAACTGATCGGAACATCTGCCTGGTATGCACCCGGCGCTGCCGGCGCTGCACTGGTAGAAAGCATTGTGCGCGATGAAAAGAAATTGTTTACCTGTTGCGTATCGCTTGATGGGGAGTATGGCCAAAAGGATATTTGCCTGGGTGTACCCGTTACCATTGGCAAAAATGGGTGGGAGAAAATCCTTGATTTTGGACTAAATGAAGCGGAACAGGCTGAATTCAACAAAAGCGCCGCGGCTGTAAGAAACATGAACGATGTACTGAAGACTTTATAATCATTTAATACACAGGTTTTATTGCTGGTAAACCAGTTTTGAACAACCCGGCCGGACACCAACCAGGCCGGGTTTTTATTGCAATTTTTCTACATGATATCCTATTCAAAAAGCATCTTCCGGGATGCTTTTATCGTCATACAAAGACCGGGTATACAAAATAAAAAGCCGTAAACGCTTCCTAATCCAACATTCAATTTCTACTTTTGTCGTCAGCCCTGCGCTATCCGCAAGAGTACTAACAGTATTCCATGAAAATCTTCCCGGCTGTCTGATCTACCCCGCATCTATTATTACACTTAAACCACATTATGGGAAAGATTTTTACAATTTCGACCTTATTTTTATTGGGTTTTCTGCACTCGGGGGCACAATATTTTGATCGCAAACACAACCCGGGCCTGGATATGAATCTGAGCCCGGCTCACAACAGCGTCATCCACCCCGACCATAACAGCAGCATTAACCCCAAACTGAACTGGAATGTCAATCCCTACAAAAACGGGTTGATTAATCCCGATAAAATTGCCGCCATCAATCCCCGCCAGAACAAAGAAATGAACCCGATGGAAAACCCGGAAATGAACCCGATGTTTACCCTCAACATATCGCCCAAATATGAGTACTGGCACGGGCTTTATGTTTTCGATTCCAGCAATAACCTGATAGGCTATGTAACACAGTACAGCCAGGACATAATCATCCAGTTTGATAAAGATTCAAAGTGGTCTTTTTTTTATGTAAGAACCGCCAAGGGTACCTATAACCAGTTTACGCTTGACGCCAACTGGACCGGCAACTTCCTGGTTTTTGACTCAATGACGGGGTTTAACCTATTCGATAAGGAATGCACATGGACCGGCTGGCATATTAAATAAGTACTGAGTATTTAGTATGAAGTATTTAGACCCGGGACTTGTGCTCCAGACATATTTAGTACTGAGTATTTGGTACTTAGTATTCAGACACGGGCCACTATTCTGCAACATATTAATATTGAGTATTTAGATAGCCTTCTACTATCGGAGGGTCTATAGTCTATATACTTAATACTAAGTACTGAATACTAAATTCCCTTCAGCCTTGCTACGGTTTTTTGAACAACTTGCTCAACGGCAATTTGCTCCATGCATTTAAAATGACCCTTGGGGCATTTATTGTAACCAATCTTTGAACAGGGCCGGCACGAAAGATTGCTCACCTCCATTATGTCGTAAGGCAAATTCGGCTGGCGCGATAAAAAATGTTCGCCATAATAAGGATACATACCAAATTCGGGCACGGTGTTGCCCCATAGAGATATAACCGGCCGTTTAAAAGCGGCAGCTATATGCATGAGACCGGTATCATTGCTGATGACCAGTTTGGCCCTTCGTACCAGATCGGCCGATTCATTCAGGTTAAATTTGCCACAGGCATTGTAAATCTTAAACGGGTCAATGGCTGATAATTTTTCACCAATAACCGCATCTTCCTTACCGCCTAAAACAATAATGGGGTGATTGATTGTTTTACAAAATGCTTCCAGCTTGTGCAGCGGGTATTTTTTTGTGTTGTGTGCGGCGCCGATAGCCAACCCAATATAACCGGCCAGGTGAGAAGTAGGGATATCCGACTCCTTTACGGCATCTGCTGCCGGAATAAAATAGTCCAGCCCGCCCCCGTCGTTTTTTACTCCAAATCCTGCTACTGTTTGCAGGTACCGATCTACGATATGCGTGCCGGGCATTTTGTTAATCTTAAGCGCTGTAAGCAGCCATTTTTGAATGTTTAATTTGTTAAATGAAAATGACTGTTTTTTTAATGCCCGTTTTACTTTTAGTGTACGCAGGTTATTGTGCAGATCAATTACATAATCAAAATCTTCCTGCTGTAATGCGGCAATCACAGTATCCAAATCATCGTCCATATAATGCATCCTGTCAATATATGGGTTCACTTCAAAAATTTTGGTAAATGATCTTTTGGTAAGAAAATGAATTTCGGCAGTCGCCACCTGTTTCTTCAGGCAGCGTATTACCGGCGTAGTAAGTACAATATCGCCAATAGAAGAGAAGCGGATGAGGAGGAATTTCATGACACGAATTAACGCGAATTAATGCGAATGATACTGAATTTTATTCTTCAATGTAATTAAGATCCTTACCAAAGGTCTCTTCTGTGAACAGCAGGGATATAATTCCAATGATCATCACAACTATCCCTGTTATCCATCCGCTTTTAAGGTATCCCTGCGAAGGTTGCATAGAAACAAACAATAATGAAACGAGGTTTAAAGAACCCCTTACCATATTGGGCACTGTTGTAGCAACCGTTGCCCTTATATTGGTACCAAATTGTTCGGCAGCCATTGTCACAAACATGGCCCAGAAACCCGTAGCAAAACCAAGCAATGCACAGGCTGCATAAAAAGTATTTACCGTTTGACCCTGCAGGTTAAAAAACCAGCAGATTCCGACAATTGTTAGCCCGTAAAATAGGTATACTGCCTTTTTCCGGCTTTTCATCCACTGGCTGATAAAACCAACCGCTACGTCGCCAATAGAAATAGCTGCATAGGCATACATTACAGCTTTACCCGGATCCACTACTCCCTGCACATTCATTTTGGCAGCAAATTCTTTTGAGAAAGATACGAGGATGCCGATAACATACCAGGTTGGCAATCCTAAAAAAATAGCGGTAAGGTATTTTTTTAGCCGTTTGCCATTTGCAAACAGCATAAAAAAATCACCTCTTGCAGTATTACTCTCTTGCAGACTTTTGAACATCCCTGATTCAAGCACGCCTACCCGTAAAAACAAGAGCAGAAATCCCAGGCCACCGCCTATAAAATAACAGGTCCGCCATTCAAAATTTTGTTTAATAAAAAAAGCAAATACGGCGCCAGTTAAACCAATGCCCGCTACCAGTGAAGTGCCAATTCCTCTCTTCTCCTTTGATAACAATTCGCTGACCAGTGTAATACCAGCACCCAACTCGCCTGCCAGGCCAAAACCTGTGATAAATCTTACTGCTGCGTACTGATTCACCGTATGCACAAATCCATTGGCAATATTACCCAGCGAGTAAAGTATAATAGACGCATACAAAACGTTTAGCCGTCCTTTTTTATCGCCCAGTATACCCCAGAATATACCGCCCACCAGCAGCCCCATCATTTGTATATTGATAATCTTGAGACCGTCTGTAGCAATGGCCGCATCATTCAACCCAAGGGAACGCAAAGACGGAACACGGATAATACTAAACAACAACAAATCATAGATATCTACAAAATAACCCAGCGCAGCTACAATCACTGCCAGTCCAAAAACTGATTGGTGTTTTTTTTCCATGAAAGCTTACATATTTTGAGAAGGGGGTATATCAGTGCTGTCTGCACGCTTGCCAAAAAATAATTTATAAATAACCGGCAGGGTGGTAATCAGTATAATTCCTATAACGATCACCTCCAGGTGCTTTTTCAGATCAAAATTGAATTTCTTCATAAACAATTTGTCCAGGTAGTGACCGGCCAGTAACATACTTGATACCCACGCCACACAGCCGATGATGTTATAGTACATAAATTTTTTGCGATCCATCTGTACAACGCCTGCTACAATGGGCGCAAACGTTCTGATAATGGGCAGAAACCTGGCAAATACAATGGCCTGGCCACCATGTTTATCATAAAAATCTTTTGCCCGCAGCAGGTGTTTTCTTTTAAAGAAAATAGTGTCTTTACGCGTGTACAAAAACGGGCCGCTTTTTCTGCCAAACCAATAGCCGGCCATATTGCCAATAATGCCACAGGCGGCCACCAGCAGTATCAATATCATCAGATCTATAAAATCGCTTCCGGTGCCGCCGGGCAGAATACTGCTCACCAGCATTTTGCTATAGATACCCGCCACAAATAACAGGCTATCGCCCGGCAAAAAAAAGCCAAGCATCAAACCAGTTTCAGCAAATACAATAAACAGCATCAGCCACAAACCCCCGTTGTTAATGTAAAACTCAGGGTTTAGTAGATCTTTCAGGGTAATATTCAGTAACTCAATCATAGTCTCCGTTCATTAAGCCATTAGCGGTTAGCTGTTGGTTATAAGCTGTTAGCTATAAGCCGTTGATTATTTTTAATATTATTGTCCGGCCTTGTTTTCTTCTGGTATCCCGGCCGGTTAGTCAATTTCTCACATTTTTCACATTTACCACATTTTCACATCTTATAATATTTCCACATTTTCTTCCGTCAGCTCTCCTTCCCATTTGCTAACTACAGAAGTGGCCAGCGCATTGCCGAGTACATTGGTGCCCGTCCGGAACATATCGCAAAAATGGTCAATCGGCAGAATTAAAGCTATCCCTTCCGGTGGTATTTTAAACATGGCGCAGGTAGCGGTAACCACCACCAGCGATGCCCTTGGTACACCTGCAATACCCTTGCTGGTTAGCATCAATACAATCAGCATGGTTAACTGTGTACCCAAATCCATATGGATGCCATAAGCCTGCGCAATGGCCAGGCTGGCAAAGGTCATATACATCATACTTCCATCCAGGTTAAAAGAATAACCCAGTGGCAGAATAAACGATACTATTTTGTCCCTGCAACCAAACCGCTCCAGTTCCTCGGTTAATTTTGGAAACACCGCCTCGCTGCTGGTGGTGCTAAATGCCACCAGCAATGGCTGGGAGATGCGTTTAAGCAAGGCAGGTACCCGGTTGCGCAGTATTAGAAAACCGACTGTTATCAGCACGGTCCACAACAAAGCAATACCCATTATAAAATACATCAGGTACAAACCGTAGAATCTGAATACTTCCAGCCCCTTGGTAGCAATTACTGCAGCTATGGCACCAAACACACCCAATGGCGCAAAATTCATTACATAACCCACCATTTTTAAGATAATATGGGCGCCTGCATCCAGGGCCTTTACAATGGGTTTTCCATAATCGCCCACTGCTGTAGTAGCCACGCCAAAGAAAATACTGAACACCACAATTTGCAGTATTTCGTTTTTGGACATGGCTTCAAAAATGCTTTTCGGAAAAACGTGCTCTACAAAGGTTGACAAAGAGAATTCCTGCGTTTTACCAATCAAATCCTGGGCGCCGGCTTTATCCGCATTGCTTAAATCGATGGCGGTGCCGGGATGCGATAAATTAACCACCAGCATCCCCAGCAGCAGGCTGGCCAATGATGCAGAAACAAACCAGAGCAATGCTTTGCCCCCTACCCTTCCTACCGCTTTCAAATCGCCCAGCTTCGCAATACCTACCACCAGTGTGCAAAACACCAATGGGGCAATAATCATTTGTACAAGAAAAAGAAATATTTTGGTAAGCAGCCTGATGTTATCAGAAAATTTTTTAATGGTTTCCGGGGGCGACTGTTGGTGCACTACATACCCGGTAAGGATACCCAGCACCATCGCAATAAGAATGTAAATCGTCAGCCTGTTTTGTTTCATACCCGGCTTTGGCGATGTTGCGGTAAGTTCCATCCACCGAAAATTCAAAAAAAAACTGATACCGCAAAACTTAAATCACTAAATCGGCCATTAAGCCCAAAGAAAGGCCATGTGTATTAAATAATTGTTTATTTTACGACCCGGGAAATTTCTATCTGAAAACCAATACTATATTTCTATGAGTCTATTTGTAAAAAAATCCATTAGCAAATTAATGCTGGAAGCCGATGATTCGGAATCGGGACTAAAACGAACATTGGGCGCCGGCGCTATTATAGCTTTGGGTATCGGCGCCATCATTGGTGCAGGTATATTTGTCCGAACGGCCAACGCTGCCGGGGCGCACGCCGGGTCTGCAGTTACTTTTTCCTTTATTCTTGCGGCAATTGGTTGTGCACTGGCCGGTCTTTGTTATGCAGAATTTGCCTCTATGATACCAATAGCCGGAAGCGCTTACACCTATAGTTATGCTACTATGGGCGAACTGATTGCCTGGATAATTGGATGGGATTTGGTGCTGGAATATGCATTGGGTGCAGCTACAGTCGCCATAGGCTGGTCGCAATATTTCAGTAATCTCTGTTCAACGGTCTTTGGATTTACGGTCCCATTTCAGTGGTGCCATTCACCGTTTCAAATTTCGGATGCAGGGGTCAGGGGTATCATCAATTTGCCCGCCGTTTTTATTCTGCTGATGCTAACGTTATTGCTAATCCGGGGAACAAAAGGTTCGGCAGCAGTAAACAATATTATTGTAGTATTAAAGATGACCATTGTATTCCTGTTTATTGCGCTGGGCTGGCAATTTATGAACCCGGCAAACCACAATCCCTACCTTATTCCGGCTACACAACCAGACGTTGTGCTGAACATCATTGACCCCATTACCAATTCCCCCAAGGTTCACCATTACTCAGATTTCTGGAACCATGGATGGGCGGGAGTAATTGCTGGTGCCGGGGTTGTATTCTTTGCATTTATTGGCTTCGACGCTGTTTCCACGGCAGCGCAGGAAGCAAAAAATCCTAAAAAAGACATGCCGCGTGGCATCCTGGTATCGCTGGGCATTTGCACGGTTCTATATATACTCTTCTCTTATGTGCTTACCGGCCTGGCCCCTTTCACAGATTTTCTGAAACAAGGTGGTGAGGCATCCGTGACTTATGCAGTACATACTTATATGCCCGCCAGTTATGGTTGGCTGGGTATATTTATTACCTGCGCTATCCTGTTTGGGTTTTCGTCGGTTATACTGGTAATGCTACTTGGACAAACAAGGGTTTTTTATACCATGTCAAGGGATGGACTGATTCCGAAGGTATTCTCAGATCTGCACCCAAAACATAAAACGCCTTTTAAATCACAATGGCTGTTTTTTGTTTTCGTATCGCTTTTTGCGGCATTTGTACCAGATTCTGTAGTAGGCAACATGGTAAGCATCGGTACCCTGTTTGCGTTTGTACTTGTGTGTATTGGTATTATTATATTACGAAAAAGAAACCCGGAATTGCCCCGGCCTTTTAAAACACCATTGGTTCCATTGGTTCCCATTCTCGGCGCCTTAACCTGCCTGCTGATGATTACCGGGCTGGGCGTTGACAACTGGTTGCGCCTTGGTATCTGGCTCGTAATAGGTTTCGTTATCTATTTTGGTTATAGCATAAAAAACAGTAAGGCCCGCAAAGAAGAATAATAATATTCGTCAATAAAAAGAAACCGCTGCCTTTATGGTGGCGGTTTTCTTTTTTATACAGGTGGAAGCCTTAAATTTGCAGCCCTGACAAAGGCATCTTAATTTGCTATTGCACCATTCAATAGTCAGTTAACAATCATCAATAGTTAATATATTATGGGAAGGATTTTTGAAGTTCGGAAGGCCACCATGTTTGCCCGCTGGGACAGAATGGCCAAACAGTTTACCCGCATTGGTAAAGAAATCATCATAGCCGTTAAAGCCGGCGGGCCAGACCCGGGCACCAATCCCGCCCTGCGCCGGTGCTTTCAGAATGCCCGTAGCGTGGGGATGCCCAAGGACCGCGTAGAAGCAGCCATCAAAAGGGCACAGGGCAAGGAAATGACCAACTACGACGAAATTTTGTATGAAGGATACGGACCCCATGGCGTAGCGATTTTGGTTGAAACAGCCACCGATAACCATGTTCGGACTGTTGCCAATGTAAAATCTATTTTCAATAAAGGCGGTGGTACACTGGGAAATAGCGGCAGTGTAAGTTTCCAGTTTAAAAAAATGGGTGTTTTTAAACTGAAAAATGAGGGCATTAACGCAGACGATCTTGAGCTGGAGCTGATTGATGCCGGTCTGGACGAAATGGGTGAAGGAACCGGTGAAAATGGCGAGACAGTACTGGTGCTGCGTTGTGCTTTTACCGATTTCGGAAGCCTGCAAAAAGCGTTGGAAGAAAAAAAGATAACGCCTATTAGTTCTGAACTGGAATGGATTCCGGCAGTTACCGTTGAATTGAATGAAGCACAGGCTGAAGAAGTACTAAAACTGGTAGACAAAATAGAACAGGACGAAGACGTGCAGAAAGTGTTTCACAACCTCAAATAAACTTAGCAACCATTCTATTGTTATAAAACCAGCTATCGCAAAAGCTGGTTTTTATTTTATTGCATGCAAAAAGAAATAAGCCAAAAGACTGTTCTGTTCGATGGCGTCTGCAATCTTTGCAGCAGCAGCGTTCAATTCATTATAAAGAAAGACAAAAAAAATCAATTTCTTTTTGGCTCCTTACAGGGAGAAACCGGCCGGCAATACCTGAAAAAATTTAGCCTGCCGGCAGATAATCTTAATTCTTTTGTGCTGGTAGAAAATGATAAACTATATACCCGGTCTGCAGCTGCTTTGCGTATACTGAAACATTTGGGTGGCGCCTGGTCATTGTTGTATGGGTTTATTATTGTCCCGGCATTTATCCGTGATGCAGTCTATAAGTGGATTGCAAAAAATCGTTACAAATGGTTTGGCAAGAAAGCAGCATGCTGGATACCGGCGCCGGCACTGAAAGAAAAGTTTCTTGATTAAGGAACGTGAGACGTGAATAGTGAGTGGTGAATCGCGAGTGGTGAGTTTTGCGACGAAACCGCCGCGCTTGCGACTCACCACTCACCACTCACGATTCACGTTTACTCCGCCATCATTTCCACAATAACATCTGTAATATCTTCTGCATTTGGCTTGCTGAAATAATCGCCGTCGCTGGCATAGGCAGGGCGGTGGTCCTTTGCCGTTATAGTCCTGGGCGCCACATCCAGCCAGCGGTAACCGCCCTGTTCTTCCATTACCTTGTTAAACATATAAGCGGCGCCACCACCAGGCACATCTTCGTCCACAAAAACAATACGGCTCGTTTTTTTGAGTGATGCCAGGATGCTGTGGTTAATATCGAAGGGCAGCAGGGTCTGTACATCAATGATCTCACAACTGATGCCCGTTTCCGCCAATATTTGCACCGCGTCGTTAATAATACGCAGGGTAGAGCCATAAGAAACAATAGTTATATCGGTACCTTCATGCAACACTTCGGGAATGCCCAGCGGCACCCTGAATTCGCTGAGGTTGGCAGGCAATTTCTCCTTTAACCGGTAGCCATTTAAACTTTCAATTATCAAACCGGGGTCGTTACCCTGCAATAAGGTATTGTACATTCCGGCAGCCTGTACCATATTGCGTGGCACACACACATGCATACCCCGCAATGAATTTACAATCATACCCATGGGCGACCCACTGTGCCAGATACCCTCCAGACGATGGCCTCTTGTACGCACAATCAGCGGTGCTATCTGTCTGCCGCCCGTTCTGTAATGCATGGTAGCTACATCATCTGTCAGTGGCTGCAACCCATAAACCAGGTAATCCAGGTACTGAATTTCTGCAATAGGCCGAAGCCCGCGCAAGGCAAGGCCAATACCCCGGCCAATAATACTCAGTTCACGTATACCGGCGTCGGATATGCGCTGTTCGCCATGTTTGGCCTGCAGACCGGCAAAGCCCTGGTTTACGTCTCCGATAAGCCCCAAATCTTCTCCAAAAGCTAGTACCCTGGGGTTGTTGGAAAACAATTCGTCAAAATACCTGTTCAGTATTTCATACCCGTTTATCATGGGTGAGTCTGAATTGTATACTGCCGGTACGCCTGCAACCCGCAATGTGCTTTTTGGCCCTTCCTGGTAAAGGTTGGTATTGTATAAATTTTTATTCTCTTTTTTAAGATCGTTGTAATAATCCTTTATCCAAAACGCCGCCTCATTGTTGCCTGCCAGCAAGATGCCCCTGTGAAGGGCTTTCATAACATCCCGGCGGTTTGGCTCCCGGTTTGACAGCAGTTCTTTGACCGTTTTTTTCAGCGCCCCGGCCTGTTGCGGCAATGCGTTTGCAAGGTTGTTGATTAACTCAGCCGAATGCGTTACCTGTTTGCGAATGGGCGTCTGGTATTCTTCCCATGCAATATTCCTGGCACTGCGAACAGCATCTTTGACAGCAGTCTCAATTTCTTCCAGTTCCTCTTCTGAAGCCAGTTCATTTTCAATCAGCCATTGTTTCATTTTTTTAATAGCATCCCATTCGCGCTCCCATTCAAGTCGCTCCGGCGATTTATACCGCTCATGGCTGCCCGAGGTAGAATGGCCCTGCGGCTGCGTTACCTCCTCCACATGAAAAAGGGCCGGTATATGCGTTTCTCTTGTTTTTTTAATCCCGGCTTCAAACACCTCACACATACCCGCATAATCCCAGGCTTTTACCCGGTAAATATCAATCCCGTTTGTACCTTCTTTTTTCTGAAATCCTTTTAATACCTCCGAAATAGACCCCTTGGTGGTCTGCAATTTTTTGGGCACTGAAATGCCATATCCATCGTCCCAAACAAAAATGGCAAGCGGAATCTGCAGTACGCCTACCGCATTAACAACTTCCAGGAAATGGCCTTCGCTGGTAGATGCATCGCCAATGGTACAAAAACAGACCTCGTTGCCATTATTAGACAACTGTGTAAACTGTTTCAATTCCTTTATATGCCTGAACGCTTTAGACGCATAAGCCAGTCCAAGTGCTTTGGGCATTTGAGCGGCGGTGGGCGCCATACCTGCCGCCAGGTTTTTTCTATTCACCAGGTCTGTAAATTCGCCCTCCTTATCAACAATTTCCGTAGCAAAATGGGCATTCATCTGCCGGCCGGCACTATGAGGATCATTATTGGTATCGGGGTCTGCGTATAACTGCGCGAAAAACTGCTGCAAACTGGCTGCCCCGGTGGCAAAAGCAAAGGTCTGGTCGCGGTAATACCCGCTATAAAAATCACCTGGTTTGAAAAATTTGGCCATCGCCACCTGCGGTACTTCCTTTCCGTCTCCAAATATGCCAAATTTGGCCTTTCCGGTCAGTACTTCCTTCCGACCCATCAAACTGGCTTCGCGGCTTTCGCAGGCCTGGCGAAAATCTTTCAATACTTCCTCACGAAAGTGGTCGAAAGAAAGCGCTTCGCCTGTGGAAATTTCGTTGGTGGTGTTGTATTCCATATGACAAACGTACGGGTTTTTTTAAAGTGGTTAACAACAATAAATTAACAAACTAAGGGGTATGTATCCCGCTCTCTGGTAAGGTCTTAACCAGACCTGCGGTCATCTGGTCCGGCCTTCCAGCCTTTGTTTGTTAATAAAACCAGAATGCTAAAATTATACTATGACGAATAAGGCACAATATGTAAATTTGGGAACCGTTTTATTATTTTTAAACCGAAATATTATCATGAAAACATTGCTAACCCTCTTAGCTACAGCAGTTATGGTAAACCTGGCCATTGCGCAGGGTACCCAGGCCACTGCAAAAACAGGCCCCGAATTGCTTGTTTTGAAAGAAACCTCTTTTGATTTTAGCAAAATACAGCAGGGTCGTCCGGTTACCCATGAATTTATTATTTCAAATCCCGCTGCTACAGACACGCTTAAAATTGAAGATGTACGCGCAAGCTGTGGTTGTACAACACCGGTTTGGAAACGCGAACCGGTAGCACCCAACAGCAGCACAAAAATTACCGTAGGTTACAATGCATATAATGAAGGGCCGTTTGAAAAAACAGTTACCATTACCTACAATGGCGGGCAAACCAAATTACTTACCATAAAAGGAACGGTCTATAAGGCACCCACCACAGCAGCCCCGGAAAACCAGGGTGTGGATTTATTAAAAAAATCAAACCAGTAACAATGAAAAAATTATTTCTATCATTTGCTGCAGCAATAATAGCAGCAAGTGCTTTTGCACAAACACCTGCTACAGCAACCACGCCGGTTGTAAAGGGGGAAGATCTTATTAAGTTTAAGGAAACGGTACACGATTTTGGAAAAATAAAACAGGGAGTACCGGTTACATACGATTTTGTTTTCACCAACATAAGTTCAAAAACAGTTGTGATTGAATCTGCCACGGCAAGTTGTGGTTGCACAACACCTGTTAAACCAGAGCAACCTGTTGCAAAGGGCAAATCAGATAAGATAAAAGCAGGGTTTAATGCTGCCAGTCCAAGCCCATTTGATAAGACAATCTATGTGAAAGTTGCCGGTGTCGCGCTGCCAATGGAAATAAAAATAAAGGGAGAAGTGCTGACTGCCGACGCCTATGCAAAGTATGAAGCGGAGAAGGCGAAATCAGGTGGAAAAAAATAATTAATACTTAGAGTAGATTCAAAACCGCCTCCTTTAAGGGGCGGTTTTTCTTTGCAATAAGCACAAAGAATGTCCACCATGCGATAAGCGATTCCTTGTTTTGCACTTTGTACTGTAGTAGCATGCTTGTCAAACCCAAATAAAAAAGGCTGCTCTTTTCAGAACAGCCCCTGCTTATATAAAAAGCAATTAGTTTACACTTTAAAATGAGCGAATGCCTTATTGGCCTCGGCCATGCGGTGTGTATCTTCTTTCTTTTTAAATGCACCGCCTTCACCCTTGGCTGCAGCAACTATTTCATTGGCCAGCTTATCGGCCATGCTGCGACCATTTCTTTCGCGGCTGTAACGAATCAGCCACTTCATGCTCAGCGATATTTTTCTGTCGGCACGTACTTCAGAAGGTATTTGAAAAGTAGCGCCACCAATTCTGCGGCTGCGAACTTCAACGGAAGGTGTTACATTGGACAATGCCCTTTTCCAGATATCATAGCCATCTTCACTGGTTTGTTTGCCTACCTTGTCTATTGCATCATAGAAAATAGTAAATGCATCACTTTTCTTACCCTGCCACATAATGTTGTTTACAAAACGGGTTACGTTTTTGTCATTATACTTAGCATCGGGTGCCAGTGGTAATTTTTTGGCTTGTGCTTTCCTCATCTTATTGAAAGTTTATATACCGCGCAGAACACGGCAAATATTTGAGATTTTACTTAATTATTTTTTGCCGCCTTTGTCTTTCTTGGTACCATATTTTGAACGGCTCTTCTTCCGGTCTTTTACTCCGGCAGTATCCAGGCTACCACGTACAATATGATAACGTACACCCGGTAAATCCTTTACCCTTCCGCCACGTATCAAAACAATTGAGTGTTCCTGCAGGTTATGTCCTTCTCCCGGTATATAGGCAATTACCTCAACCTTATTGGTTAACCTTACTTTGGCCACTTTACGGAGCGCAGAGTTGGGTTTTTTAGGGGTAGTAGTATATACACGGGTACATACTCCGCGGCGTTGAGGGCATGCATCCAGCGCACGCGACTTGCTCTTAGCCCTGATGATTTGTCTTCCTTTACGTACTAACTGTTGAATTGTAGGCATTCGTACCTTTTTTATTTGGGACGGCAAAGGTAAGGTTTGACATGGGAAAAGTCAAAATTAAAACCCAAAAAATCTGAGAAAAGCAAAATTTAAAAGTCTACAGTCAAAAAGCAGCCAGAAAACCGTCAGCTGGCTAAAAAAAACAAAGGCGCCGGGCGAAATTAACCACCAGACGCCTTTGACGCTTAATTTTTACTTTAAATTTTATACAACCACCCGTATTTATCAGCCTCTTTGCCTTCCTTAATGGCTGTCATGCGGCGCTTAATTTCGGGGCTCACCTTCCATTTGGCAACGTCAAAATTCATAATAAAGTCCTTATAACGCAATTCTTTTATCAGGGAAACGGTTGCCGCAGTGCCCGTTCCAAACACTTCATGCAGCAATCCGGCCTTATAAGCCTCTGTAATTTCATTAATATCAAGCTTACGCTCCTCCACCACATAGCCCATTTCTTTTAGTAACACAATGGCGCTGTTTCTGGTCACACCATCCAGGATGGTGCCCTGATCAAGGCCTGGCGTTACCGCTTTATTGCCAATAATAAAAAAAACGTTCATTGTTCCGATTTCCTGCACATATTTATGTTCAGCCGCATCTGTCCACAATACCTGGTCGTATCCTTTCTTTTTCGCTTCTGCTGTGGGCAGCATTACGGCTCCATAATTACCCGCATTTTTTGCAAAACCCACACCACCTTCTACAGCTCTTACATATTTTTCTTCAACATAAATACGCATAGGAGCCGCATAATAAGGGCCGGTTGGACTAAGCAGTATAATGAATTTATACGTTTCTGACGGTTTTACGCCAATGACTTCGTCAGCAGCAAACATAAACGGCCTTATATATAATGCATGATCTTCTTTAGCCGGTATCCAGTTCTTGTCCAGCTCAATCAGCTTGCATAAACCGTCTATAAAAATCTCCTGAGGAACAGCCGGCATCTGCATGCGGTCTGCTGAAAGATTAAATCTCCTGAAATTATCCAGGGGCCGGAAAATAGCAATATTCCCCTTGTCATCTTTATATGCTTTAATTCCTTCAAAAATAGCCTGGCCGTAATGCAATGCAGCACAGGAGGGACTGATGAGCAGGGGCTGGTAAGGTTTTATTTCAACATTTTTCCATTCACCGTTTTCGTAATCCGCTTCCAGCATGTGATCGGTAAAATATTTACCAAAAGGAATATTATCAAAAGGAATATCATTCAGTTTACTCCTTTCAGCCTTGGTAATTTGAATATCTATAGTGCCAGTCATATTTCCTTAGATTTGTTGCAAAGAAACAAAGATTTACCCGGCAGACAAAAAAAACTAACATCCGTTCGGGGTTTTAACAAATTGATTATATCTTGTTGCTGTATTACCTCAATTTTGCTTTTACTATTAATCCCCCGCTTATTATGGATTTGAATCATATTCAGCTTCCTGCTTCGTTATTGGCAGATTTTTATAAAACCCACCTGGTGGAAGCCGCTGTACCAAAAACTGGCAAAACAGCCACCAGCGAAAACCCAGGTACAAAAAAAACTATTCAATACCTCGGAAAAAATCAAAAGGGGATCTGCCTGCTGGTAGCATATGCCAAAGAGGTTTATTTGCCAGACGGGCAGCTGCATTTTCTTACCACCATTTTACAGGCTTGCAGGTTAAACCTTGGCGATGTGGCCATTATCAACTGCCAGCGTGAAAAAATATCTTTTGAAACACTCAGGTTGGAACTTGCATGTAATTACCTGCTGGTTTTTGGTGACAGCTTCCCCAACATTGGCCTGGATGAACCGCCAATGTTCAACATTCAACAGGCTGATGATTGTATGATACTTTATGCCCCGGCGGCTGAGCAGCTTAATCATGATGACGCATCAGGCAAATTGCTGAAAAGCAGGTTATGGACCTGCTTAAAACAAATGTTCAACGTATAACATCACTATATAATAATAGAGAATCTTATATACCGCACAAACAAACGAACTACTATCTTGCATGAAATTAATTTTTGCCACCAACAACCAGCACAAAACTGAAGAAATGCAGGCTGCTATTGGCAGTTCATTTGAGCTGATGAGTTTACAACAGGCGGGTATCAATATTGATATTCCGGAACCGCACGACACACTGGAGGCCAATGCATCAGAAAAATCATGGACAATTTACAAGCTAACCGGTAGCAATTGTTTCAGCGAAGATACCGGGCTTGAAGTGGATGCATTAAACGGGCAGCCTGGTGTAAAAAGCGCCAGGTATGCCGGCGAAGACAAAACATTTGAAAACAATATCGCCAAATTATTATCGGAATTGTATGGCAACAAAGCGCGCAGCGCAAAGTTTAGAACAGTAATATCGCTGATTATTAAAGGCAAAGAGTATTATTTCGAGGGGGTTTGCGAAGGTAGCATAGGAGAATTACCCATCGGCAAAAATGGTTTTGGATACGACCCGGTTTTTCTGCCTGCCGGTTCATTAAGAACATTTGCAGAAATGCCACTGAAAGAAAAGGAGTTATACAGCCATCGTAAAAAAGCAGCCGATAAACTGGTTAAATTTTTGCAGGAAATGGCCTTTCATAGTTGAGTTATTTCATATGATAAAATGAGAAAAAATTGAGTGAACTAAGCAACCATAACCTTACAGAGAACGACTTAATAAATGGATGCCTTGCCGGTGACAGGCGGATACAGGAACTTTTATACCAACGTTTCGCTCCAAAGATGTATGCCGTTTGTTTGCGTTACGCTAATAATACTGACGACGCACAGGACTTATTGCAAGAAGGCTTTATTAAAGTTTACAGAAACTTAGAGAAATTCAGAAAAGAAGGATCGTTTGAAGGCTGGGTACGAAGGGTTTTTGTAAATACTGCTATCGAACATTACCGGAAGAAAGTGAACCTTAACACAATTAGCGAGAAAGAAGAACGGACTATTGAAGATGGTGCCTGGAATGTGCTTGACCATTTGGCAGAAAAAGACATTATTGAACTGATACAAGATTTATCGCCAGGCTATCGATCAGTGTTTAATATGTACGTTATTGAGGGGTATTCGCATAAAGAGATTGGGGATATTTTGGACATCAGTGAGGGAACGAGTAAATCACAATTAGCAAGAGCCAAGGCCATTTTACAGAAAAAAGTCCAGGATTTCCTGGATACTAAACATAAATCCATAACCCGCCCATAATGTCTGAGCAGTTAAAACATAAAATGTTCGACTTTGAAGCAGCGCCTCCGCCTGCTTCATGGGAGGTTATAGCTGCCAGGCTTGATGATGATATCCGGTATGCAACAGTGGCAGCAAAAATGAATAATTTTGATGCTGCACCCCCATTATCTTCATGGAATACCATTGCATCCAGGCTTAACGACGATATACATTATGCCGGTCTGGCAACAAAAATGAACCATTTTCAGGAAACGCCCCCTCAAAACATATGGAGCGAAATAGCCGCCAGGCTTGATGACGACAGACAATATGCAACGGTGGCGGCAAAGTTGAATAATTTTGATGCGACGCCTCCTGCACAAGTATGGAATAATATTGCAGCATCTTTTCAAAAGGAAGAATTTAAGCCCATTCCTGTAAGAAATATCAACACTATCATTTACAGACTGGCGGCAGCAGCCATCTTAATTGGCTTATTTGCCGGTATATGGATGTTAGTGAATAAAAATGCAGTGAAAGTTGATGTAGTAAAAAATAAACCCGCCATTCTTCCTGATCGTTCTGCCACCAGGACAGATAATAAAGAAGACCATACAATTACACCACTCAATAATTCAAATCAGTCAAAAGAGGAAGTTGCTGTTGCTGATCAGAACGGAGAACGCGCTGTACAGGCAGGTACAAAAAACCGTCTCCCGTTCAGCACTGATGCTTTTTCCAACAATCAATATCCGGCTTTAAGACACGCGGTTGTAGATGGTTTACTGGCATACCAGGAAAAACCAATTGTTATATCCTCCCCGCCCATTCTGGATAAAGACGGCAATGTAATCCGCGATATGGATGTTTTAACCACCAGCAATTATATAGTCGTTACCGGTCCCAACGGGCAATCAACCAGGATCTCTTCGAAGTTTGCCAGCGTAATCAGGTATCTCAATGGCGATAATGATGACCACGAAGAATACATTGATAAAGTTATCAAAGAAAGTGACACCTGGAAAAAACGCTTCCAGGAATGGCGCAATAAAATCAGCCAATCTTCTTTTATACCATCATCGGCCAATTTTCTTGATATAATTGAGTTTAAAGAGCTCATTGAGGAAAAAAAATAAGGCATTACTTTCTGTTGCTGAAACCAATTATCTTTAGCCATTAAAATTTTTTATGGCCAGAGTGAGAATTGAATTACCTGCCTCATTTCATTTTACCACCAGTATTTCGATACGCATTACAGATCTTAATTACGGCGGCCATGTTGGCAACGATACCGTGTTATCTCTTATCCACGAAGCCAGGATGCAGTTTTTACAACATTACGGCCATACGGAAATGAATTTTGGCGGAACAGGAATGATTATGAGCGATGTTTCCATTGAATTTAAAAATGAGCTTTTCTATGGCGATAAAATTGCAGTGTCTGTTGCGATTGCAGAGATTACAAAAGCCAGTTTTGCACTTTATTACAAATTGGAAAAAGAAACAGGCGGCAAAACATTATTGACAGCAATTGCCAGAACAGGGATGGTCTGCTATAATTATGAAACAAAAAAGATAGCTCCGTTTCCTGAAAAAATAAAAGGGCAGTTTACAGGTTAACATCATTCCAAATCTTCCAGCTTTCTTCTGCCTGTATCAGCAACATATCCTGCCCATTTTTGATTACAGATCCCCGCTCTTCTCCGCGCAGCAAAAAAAGGGTTTTTGCAGGATTGTATACAAGGTCGAAAAGATAATGGTTATTGCCCAGTGCTTCATAGGGAAGCGGTGGTAATTCATCTACATTGGGATACATTCCCAGTGGCGTTGTATTTATGATAAGCGTATGCGTCTCCAGCAAAGCGGGCGTTAGCGCTGCATAAGAAATCGTTCTGGCTGAAGCTTTCCTGGAAACATACTGATAAGAAATACCCAGGTGCTGCAAGACATATTCAACTGCTTTGGCGGCTCCGCCGGTTCCCAGTATCAGCGCTCTTTTATGATGAGCAGCTAACTTTTCTTTCAATGAAAGTTCAAAGCCGGTTACATCTGTGTTATAACCGGTTAGCCTGCCGCCCTTTATTTTGACACAGTTACAGGCGCCTGTTTCTCTTACCACTGCTGATTGTTCTGCTAAAAATGGCACTACCTGCTCCTTATATGGAATAGTAATATTAAAACCTTCCAGCGAAGGGTTGTTTGCAAGCATAGCGGGCAATTCAATGATGGAGCCCAAAGGAAAGTTCTCATAAACACAATTATTCAGCCCTTCCTTCTCAAATTTTTCTGTAAAATACCGTTTAGAAAATGAGTGCGACAGCGGATACCCTATAAGACCAAACTGCCTCACTTTACAACAGCTTTGTCAAGAAATAGATCAAATGTATCTCCGCGCAGGCCCAGGCGCATGGTTTCCAGCGGTATCACTTCTGTAGGCGCGATATTGCCCAGGTTAACATTGGCGCCTATTAACTCTATAAAGTACAATTGCTGTCCTTTCTGCGGCGCTTCCCATATTATTTTTTCGGCAGGTATCTGGGTTAAAATTTCCTGTACAAGCCCCTCTCTTACTTCGCCGCTGCCGCGGTATATACCCACGTTACCTGCCTCACGTGCTTCGGCTATTACATAAGCAGACCCTGCTTCCAGTTCGGCACGCATGAGCTCAATCCATTTATAGGGGGGGATAATATGTTCAGCGTCTTTACTTCCCACCTCACTTAAAACAGTTCCATGTTTGGTTAGCTTTTCTATATACCCGCATTTTTCGGCATGAGGTATGGTCACAGACCCATCGCTTACTTCCATAAACTGAACGCCAAATTCCTTACAAACATTTATATAATCTTCAAACTGGTTGCGTATTAAAAATGCTTCAAATAATGTACCTCCAAAATAAACAGGTAGTTTATAGTCGCGGTATACAGCCAGTTTTTCTTTCAGATTGGGGGTTACAAAGGAAGTTCCAAAGCCAAGCTTAATAATATCAACATGCGGATGTGCGACACTCAAAAAATTCCTTGCTTCCTCAATGCTTAATCCCTTATCCATCACCATCGTAAGACCATTTGCACGGGGCTTGGGAGTTCTTTCCGGAATCTGTGAAAGACTGAAGTTCATTATCTGTTATTAATTATCATTGAATACTATACCTTCTCTTATGCCGCGCAAAAATAAGAAAGTAAGGCAAACATACAAGCCCACCGTAAAGTTAAAAGGAGATGAAATCAGTTCTTTTTATTGCGCCTGAACCTGGCCAGCAAGTCAACCACCTGCTGGTTTTGAAGAATGGCGGGATTAAGCTCTACAAATTTTTTAACAAGTTTGGGTGATTTGTTGAGGGCTCTTTCCAGTTGCAGCAATCCTTCTTTTGCTTTGCCCGATGCAAAACAAACAGCGCTGTAATAATAGAGAAAAAGAGGTTTATTCTCTGTGTGTCTTAATGCGGCCTGTACCTGCTCTGAGGCTTCATCATAAAACCCGGCTATGTACAAACAGCAAATAAGCGCCTGCCACCCGGCAATATTTTTGGGGCGGGCCCTTACTACCAACGAAAAACATTGAATGGCTTCTTTAATTTCACCCAGGTTCATTTTACATTCACCCATTGCCAGATTATAGTCGGGGTAATTGCGGTGAATCTGCATGGCCAGGTCAAGCTGCTTTACAGCCTGCGTCCATAACTGTTCGTTAATATAAGTGCGTGCAATTTTATAAAACAGTTTACTGTTGGTCTGATTTAAATGGGTTGCCTTTCTGTAATAAAACCTTGCCTGGGCATAATTTCTCAGCCTGTCAAAACAATACCCAATGGCTTCATAAATTACTTCCTCGGGCCGGGAAAGTTCCAGTACTTTTTCCAGTACTTCAATGGCATCTTTGTACTTACGCAGACGTATATACGCATCGCCCATGTTCCGGTAGGCATAGTCGAATTTTTCGTCTATCGCCAATGCATACTTGTAGGCATCGATGGCTTTTTCATATAATTTGATACCCTGGTAAGCTGCCGCCAGGTTAAACCATGCCAGTTCACTGTATGGATACTCGTCTATTATTTTTTTGTGCAGCCTGATACTTTCTTCATTCCGGCCTGTAAAATCCGTCCAGAAACAAATTTTATACAACGCTTCTTCATTAACAGGCTCCTGTTCAAGGATTAATTTAAGACAGTCGAATATTTTATCAAATTCTTCATAGTCATCATATACATCTGCCAGTTCAAACAGTAAATCAATCCGTTCATCCCCTTCAAAATAAAGCAGGGCATTTTCCAATAAGATGACTGCTTTTTCCTGTTGATCGAGCGCCAGGTATGCGTCCGTTTTTAAAATGTAGAGATTAATGTCACGGCTATCCAGGATTTCTGCTTTTTCCAGTACAGAAAGCGCATCCGTATAACGCCTGGTGGCAATGAGCAGATCGGCCTTTTTTAAGTGAAGGGAAGATGAATAAGGATATTGTGAGGTAGCTATCTCCACGGCTTCCAGTGCCAATGGAATATCCTCGGCTTCATCATAATAGTCGATAATCTTTTCGAAAGAATCCTCATCCAGAAAACTATGGTTTCTGCCAGTTTTCAGATTCTGGTACTGACGCAATAACTCTCTTATTTCTTCCCTGTCCTGACGGGATGGATTTTCACTCATGTATTACGGGTTGTTGAAAGCTAACCTTTTATATGGTTATGGCCAAATTTTTAACGTGTTTTTAATTTAGTTAAGGTATTTGTAAAATAATTGATGAACGGACTATGAATTAGCAAATATTTTTACTACTTTTGTCGTAATGTTAAATAACACTGCAATATTTACTTCTGCTGCAAAAAAAGCGCTAACCAGCTTGTTGTTGATTGGCGTTGGTATTTGGGCACTTGCAAGTATGGGTGGCGGTGGAAACAAATCGAAAGATAAGGCTGTAAAACCAGAGTTTACTCCCATTAGAACTACAAATGGGTTTACGTTGAAAGCCGGACCTGTTTATCACGGAAGTATTATTTTCGGGCAGGAAAAAAGCAAAAACCTTGTTTCCTACAATTCAGTGGTAACTTATCAGAAAGGCAATACTACTTATATTCTTCCCTGTAAATACAAATTACAAACATCAACCATTTCTCAGTCAGGCTCCAGTCTGCAGATGTTTAATTTGAGAATTAAGATGCACAAATAATCTTACCAGCCAATTTATCCGCCGATACCTAATTTCCTGCTTTCCTCATAAGTCAGCTCACGATAACCACTTTTAGGGATATCAAATTTAGAGGCGGGAACGGGGTTCATATTAATTTTTGAAACCGTATATTTTATCCTCAGTTTGCCCTGCGAAAGCTCATATTCAAGGGGCAATCCTTCCAGGTTTTTAAATTGCACATCGTAATCCGAATTTTCGGGAATTATGTCTTTTGTATAATAGACTATAAAAGTACTGCCATCTTTCATGGTTGCTATTGCCTTTGTGCATTTATAACCTGCAATGGCCTTGGTTTCACTGGTATTGCTAAATGAAATGCCTTCATACCTTTTATTCTTGTCTTTCCAGTTATCGGCCGTCATTCTTATCAGTAGTTTCTGGCCACTTATTTCCTGCAGCACAACAGCAGACCCTGTTTTTGCATCGTGAATTGAAGTGAACGAAGCAAGCGCACTGGTCATCTCAGACCGGCTCATAGTGCCCTTAATGTAAACAGTGGTAGTGGCGCCGTCAAAAGCATCGGCCAGTTTTGGTTGGTTATCGCCGGTGGTTATAGTAGCATCATACACAAGCGTTAATTCTCCCACCCGCTTTTGGGCATAAATAGCGGGGCTAAAGCAGAAAAGAACCAGGCTAAAAAACAGGCTGTATTTTATCATTATAAATATTCTTCTACCTTATATTAAAAAGACGTGCCAATATATATATAAGTTGTCTAAAATAAGAAAGACCGGCCAGATTTAAGTATTTCTGGCCGGTCTTCGCTTATCCATCTTTAACAAATAATCCTGTTATTATTTCCCTTTGGGCTTTGTCTTCATATCCTGTACCCTTTTTTGCGTTTCCTGCATTTGCTCAAGCCTTTCCTGCCATTTTGATTTTGTTTTTGGCTTTTTCTTATTTTCCTCCAGTTTCTGGAGTATTTTATCGTGATCTATGATATAATTCTGAATTACCCATTGCAAAATAAGCGTAATAAGATTTGAAACTGTATAATACCAGGTCAGCGCTGCGGGCAGGCTGTTAAAAATAAATAACAGCACAAACGGGAAAATATAGGGCATGTACTTGAGCGCCGGGTTGCTTTGATCCGGCGTCATATTCATATTATATATTGAGATAAGAAAACTGGTGGCCACAGCCGTTATTGTAAATAAACTGATATGATCGCCAAAAGCAGGTATGCTAAAAGGAAGTCTTGCAATTACATCAAACGTAGATAAATCTTTTGCCCATAAAAAGTTCTCTCCCCGTAAAGCAATACTTGAATTAAAAAGACTGTATAACGCAAAGAATATGGGAATTTGCAATAATGCAGGAATACATCCACCCAGGGGGTTAACACCCACCTCCCTGAATAATTTCATTTGCTCCATGCCGAATTGCTGCTGGTCGGGAAATTTTTTCTTTAGTATATCCAGCTCAGGCCTCAGCGCCTTCATTTTTGCACCGCTCAGGTAGCTGGTGTACACCAATGGCGATGTAACCAGCCTGATGAAAATAGTCAGCAGCATGATTACCAATCCGTAACTGCTTATGAAACTTTTGAAAAAATTAAATACCGGCATGATTATAAACTGGTTAATAGGACGCACAAACGCGTACATTCCCTGTCCCAGATTAATAATCTTGTCCATATCCGGAACACCTGAGTTTCGTAAAATCTTATAGTCATTTGGACCATAATATACCTGCAAAGGAACAGTAACATCATTACCGGTAAGTTTTGCATTAAAGCTGGCGCTTGCCTGTGTAATCAGGTTGGTCGTATCTTCTGTGTTATGTGTCCACTGCATCTGCCCGCCGTCAAATTTATTTTTTGCAACCAGCGTAGTATTAAAAAATTGTTGTTTAACGCTTACCCATTGCAGGGGCTTCTCAAATTTCTTTTGTGTTTCGCGCTGCAGTGTATTGTAGTCGTACCCCCCATCTTCCATATAAATAATCTGCGATTGCTGACGCTCGTATTTTGTGTACTTCTCATGCTGAACAGCCCGCAGCTTCCACTGAACATTGAATTGATTCTGCGATAAAAGTTTGTCAATACCGGTTAATTGAACATTCCAGTCTACCAGGTAACTATTGGGTTTCACAACATATTGATGCAGTATAGTTTGGCCGGGAGCAATATCGGCCCGGAAACTAACCACCTGGCTTCCATCGGATTTTTTTTCAATGACTGCACCATTAAAAAACAATTCGGAGGTTTGTGCGGATCGTTTATCGGCGTTGGTTGTATTAATTGTATAGGAAAGATCATCTGTGGCATTGTTCTCCAGCTCTACCAAACTACTGTCGGCCGACCTGTAATTTTTTAACTGTACCGATTTTGCCTGGCCGCCCTTATTGGTAAATACCATTTTCAGCACCTCATTTTCAACGACAATGGTTTTTTCTTCGCCGTTAAATAACCTGGCGCCGGCACTGGTGTCGCGCACTACAGTGGTTTTTATGCTGTCCTTCTTTGCTACTATTGCCTGTTTCCGGGCGTTAACAATGGCAACAGAATCATCGTACTTTCTTTTCTGAACTTCCAGTTCCCTGCTGTTTTTGGTAGAGATAAACATATAGGCGAACAATAGGATCGCCAGCAACACAAAACCAATCACCGTGTTTCTATCCATGCTCTGCATGAGTATTTAATTTTTTTTGAGGCTGCAAAGATAGGAGGTTTAAAGGAGTAAAGTTTTAATGAATACAGGTAAGGGACGGGCGGTTAACAGACGGCCTTTAATGCAATTGACCCTTACCTCCAGCCCGGTTCAAACCTGGTAAGGGTCAATACAGTATAAATGTGATCCGAATGTTGTTAAATCATTTCCTTTTGTAATAATGGTACCTTAACCAGCTCTTTTTTTTCGGCAAATTCCTTGGAAGCCTTAATAAAATGCACAAATACAGGGTGGGGATTTTCAACGGTGCTTTTCAGTTCGGGGTGATACTGAACACCTACAAAAAAGGGATGATTGGTTAATTCAACTATTTCGACAAGATTATTTTCCAGGTTTTTGCCGCTGGCCACCATACCCTCCGCTTCAAACTGGTCCAGGTAAGCATTGTTAAACTCCCAGCGGTGGCGGTGGCGTTCACTAATACTGGTAGCGTTATAAATGCGGTTGGCCAATGTTCCACTTGCTATGCTACAGGGATAGGCACCCAGCCGCATAGTACCGCCCTTGGCTGTAATTTTCTTCTGTGCTTCCATCAGGTCTATCACCGGGTTAAGCGTCTCGGGGTTCATTTCGGTGGAGTGAGCATCTTTGATGCCGAGTACATTTCTGGCAAACTCGATCACGGCCATCTGCATGCCCAGGCAAATGCCAAAAAATGGCAATCCTTTTTCGCGGGCATATTTTACAGCAGTTATCTTTCCCTCTATTCCACGAAGGCCAAATCCCGGGGCTACCAGCAATCCATCCAGGTTACAAAGTTTTTCAGCCACATTTTCGTCTGTTATAAATTCGCTGTGCACATTTACAACCTGCACCTTGCATTCATTTATTGCACCGGCATGCACAAATGCCTCCAGTATTGATTTATAGGCATCCTGCAATTCAATGTATTTTCCAATCAGGCCAATGGTTACCTTGCTCTTTGGGTATTTTAGCTTATCCAGGAATTCTTTCCATTTGGTCAGTTCGGGTTCTTTGTAGCCGGTAATATTCATTTTCCGCAAGCAAATCAAATCAAGTTTCTCCCGCATCATTGCCAAAGGCACTTCATAAATGGTTGAGGCATCTGCTGCTTCAATCACTGCCTCGGGTTTGACATTGCAGAAAAGGGCAATTTTTCTGCGTATTTCGGGCGACAATGCTTCTTCTGTCCTGCAGGCGATGATATCCGGGTGAACACCTTCCTGGCTCAGCATTCTTACACTGTGCTGTGTAGGTTTTGTTTTTAACTCCTTGGCAGCTTTCAGGTAGGGAATAAGCGTTAAATGAACCACAACGGTGTCTTCCTCGGGCAGTTCCCACTGCAATTGGCGAACCGCTTCCACAAAGGGAAGACTTTCTATATCGCCTACTGTACCCCCTATTTCTGTTATCACCACATCAAACTTCCCGTCCTGGCCCAGCAATAGCATCCTCCTTTTTATTTCATCTGTAATATGGGGCACCACCTGCACAGTTCTGCCCAGATAAGCACCTTCTCTTTCTTTATTAATTACCGTTTGATAAATTTTTCCGGTTGTTACGTTATTGGCCTGTGAGGTGGGGATGTTCAAAAACCGCTCATAATGTCCAAGATCCAGATCTGTTTCAGCACCATCATCCGTTACATAACATTCACCATGTTCATAAGGATTCAAGGTGCCCGGGTCTACATTGATATAGGGGTCAAATTTTTGAATGGTTACCTTCAAACCCCTGGCCTGCAACAGTTTTGCAAGCGATGCAGCAATGATACCTTTACCCAATGAAGATGTTACACCACCTGTAACAAAAATAAATTTAGCCATAAAATGGTTAGTTATATTTCAATAAATTAATTGCTATAGTAAAATAGGGACAATATGTACAGTCACTCTTACAAACAACGGCGACATAACAACTGTACAGCACCTTTACACTAAAAGTTTAATCGAAATTGCACTTATCCCGGTTGTGACCTTTGTAGAACTCTATGAAAAAAGTTCTGTGGGGTCGTGCAAAGATACAACGATTAATGAATCATATTTAAGCATGTATAAGCTGTGGAAAACTAAAAACCCGGAAAAATGGCCGGAAACTGCCTAAAATACAAAAGGCACCAGATAAACCTGAATGCCTTTTACCTCTGTTAAGTGTGCGATTTATTTTATACTGAGTAGTGAATAGCGCTTAACCGCCGGTACAGTTATTTTGGAACTTGTTGTTATATTGGCACTTATATCATGTCCCTTTTCATGTGATGGAGACTGAGTCACTTTAATTGCATGTAAAATTGCAATTGCGGCGATTTCAAAGGTTAACACGACCAAGCTTATATTTCGTTTCATAAAGAGATAATTGGTTTTAGCTGACCACGAGTTTTTTAGGGGGCTTGGATTAAAAGTTGAAACGCAAAATAAAGGCTTTTATTTCACGGCTTCAAATAAGATTGTTCAAAAAGCAATTAAAAAAACATAGTTTTTTATTTACAATTCGACTAAAGTTTATACTTATACAAAAAATATTTATATACTTTTCGACAGTTTACGCAGCATAAACTGTTATCAATACGCAAGTACGCAATTAAGGGTTGGGTTGGGAGCACCCTAATTGTTATTCTTTTGCAATTTTTAAATAGCTGGCCATTATGCCTTTAATTAGTGAAGAACTAAAACCCTGGTGTTCCATTTCGTTCAGTCCTGCTATAGTACATCCTTTGGGAGTGGTAACTTTGTCAATTTCCTGCTCGGGATGGGTATTTTTTTTGAGCAAAAGATCCGCAGCGCCTTTTACAGTCTGGGCGGCAATGAGGCTGGCAGTGGCAGCATCAAAACCAATTTCAATGCCACCCTGTATATTAGCCCTGATATAGCGCATAGCATATGCAGTACCGCATGCCCCCAATACAGTAGCCGCGTCCATTAGTTTCTCTTCAATGGCGGCCACTTTGCCCAATTGGGTAAACAATTCCAGGATATATTCCATATCCTCCTTTTCAACTTCCCTGTGGCTTATACAGGTCATACTTTCCTGGATAGCAATGGCAGTATTGGGCATAGCCCTTACCACCGGTATTTTCTTGTTAACTATTTTCAGTATATCGTTTATACTAACACCCGTTATTACAGAAATAATAATATGCTTTCTTTCATTAAGCATGGGTGTAAGTTTGGCCAGTATGTCTGCCGCCTGGAATGGCTTTACTGCCAGTATTACCATATCTGCAAAACGCACGGCCTCTTCATTGTTGTCGCTTACCATTACACCTTTTCTTTCCAGGTGAAGCAGGGTGGCTACATTTCGTTTTGTAATAATGATGTGTTTGGGCAATATAAACCCGCTTTGTATCAAACCTTCGGCTATAGCTGTACCCAGGTTACCACCACCAATTATGGCAATCTTTTTATTCATAACAGTTGTTTTTGAAAGCCGGTAAAAATACAATTAAAGATGCGGATAATATGCCCCGCAAAAAATGAGGCCCCTGAGCGGAAGACCATACTATCGCAGCACACCAGCTGCCTTATTAAAAATACTTTCCGGTTGCCAGATAATTCCTTACATAATCATCAACCCCCTCTTCGAGCGAATGAAATGGCTGCCGGTAGCCGGCCTGACGCAACTTTTGCATATTTGCTTCTGTAAAATACTGGTATTTGTCGCGGATATCTTCCGGCATGTCTATAAAGCTTATACGGGCTGGCTTGTCAAGCCCTGAGAAAGTTGCCCTTACCAGATCCTCAAAGGCCCTTGCTTTACCTGTGCCCAGGTTGTACAGGCCCGATGCTGGTTTATTTTCCATCAACCAGTAACAGACATTGAGAACATCCTTTACATATACAAAATCGCGCAACTGCTGCCCGTCTTTAAAATCGGGACGGTGTGATTTAAACAATTTAACCAGGCCATCTTTTTTTACCTGGTTGAAGGCATGCCATATAACGCTTGCCATACGGCCTTTGTGGTATTCGTTAGGGCCATAAACATTGAAGAATTTTAATCCTGCCCAAAAAGGCGGCGAACTTTTTTGAAGAAGGGCCCATTTATCAAACTCATTTTTGGAAACACCGTAAGGGTTAAGTGGCTCTAATTTGAAAGGAAGATCGTGATCGTCGGAATAACCAAGATCGCCGCTGCCATAAGTAGCGGCGGAGGAGGCATATATCAACGGTATATTATTCGCTGTGCAATACCGCCAGATTTTCTGCGAGTAATCTACATTGAGATGCTGATGGACAGCATAGTCAAATTCCGTGGTATCTGTCCGGGCACCAATATGAAATATAAAATCGACAGCCGGTTTATACAGGGTTAGCCATTCAAAAAAAGATTCGCGTTCCTGCTTACTGCTGAATTTCCTGTTCTCCAGGTTGGGCGTTTTATCCTGCCTTGAAAAATCATCCACCAGGATAAGGTTATTGTATCCCTTTTCATTTAGTAAGGCTACCAGACAACTGCCTATAAAACCCGCAGCGCCTGTAACCACTATTGTTGCGCTTTTTTGCATTTTGGCACTAATTATTGCTTGTAAAACGGCGGGGCAACCCAACCGGCTCTTATTTATTAAAGTGACGCCATCGCATCGTCGGCCTTTGCAGCCGACAAAATATTACCAATTGCATTGTCATATATATCTTTCCAGGTTTCAATACTTCCCCAGTTCATACCGTCTACCTCAATTGATCCATTGGTTACAAAGCCCAGTTCTTCATACAAATGGCCACCCATTAATTTTTTAAAAGCCGGAACATTTTCTTCACTAACGGTTACCACTACCCTGCTCTGGCTTTCTCCAAACCAGTAAGCATCTTTGCGGATATTAAAATCAGCAGCCACCACATCCATCCCCAGGTTGCGGTTAAAACACGATTCGATAAGCGTAATAAATAATCCTCCTTCGCTTACGTCGTGCGCAGATTTAACTATTTTATTCTTTATAAGTTCTGACACTTTATTTTGCAGCATAAACTCTTTATCCAAATCAAATTCGGGCGCAGGGCTATATTCAACCCGGTGAATTTTATGCAGGTATTCAGATGAACCTATATCATTACTACCCCTGCCAATTAAAAAGATAATATCTCCTTCATTTTTAAAATCGAGGGTCATTTTCTCATTTACATTATCCAGCAAACCCACCATACCAATGGTAGGCGTGGGATACACGGCCCCGTCTGGTCCCTGGTTATAAAAACTTACGTTACCGCCCGTAACCGGTGTATCGAATTTTATGCAGGCTTCGCCCATGCCTTTCAACGCATGTACAAACTGGTAATATACTTCAGGATCATAGGGGTTACCAAAATTGAGGCAATTGGTGATACCCAGTGGTTGTCCGCCGCTGCATACTATATTTCTTGCTGCTTCTGCTACTGCAATCATACCGCCTTTATAGGGATCGGCAAATACGTACCGGCTGTTACAGTCTGTAGTCAGCGCCAGTCCTTTGCCTGTAGGTTTCGCTATTACCACCGCCGCATCGCTGGGGGCATTGGAAGAGGCATTGCCTGCACCTACCATACTGTCATACTGCACGTATACAAATTTCTTGGATGCGATATTGGGTATGGACACCAGTTGGGTTGCCACTGCTTTGAGATCAGCCGGCACATCAATGCCTTCTGGATTAAACGCTTTTATTTTTTGAAAGTAAGACGGTTCTTTTATGTCACGGTTATACTGTGGTGCACCCCCACCCAATACCAATTCATGCGCTGGTAAGGTAGCTTCCAGTGTTCCATTCATATAAAAACGTAGTATGCCATCGCCTGTTACCTCTCCAATTTCTGAACAGGGCAGATCCCATTTCTCAAATACACTTATTACGGCTGCTTCTTTTCCCTTTTCTACTACCATCAACATTCTTTCCTGGCTCTCGCTCAACAATAGTTCCCAGGCTTTCATATTTTGCTGGCGGGCGGGCACTTTCTCCAAATCTATGCGCATGCCCGATTCTCCTTTTGCACTCATTTCAGAAGTGGAGCAAATAATGCCGGCGGCGCCCATATCCTGCATGCCCACAACAGCTCCTGTTTTTATCACTTCCAGGCAGGCTTCCAGTAATTTTTTTTCCTGGAAAGGATCACCTACCTGTACAGCCGGCAATTCTTCGGCGCTTTCCGCGGTAATATCTGCAGAAGCAAAAGAGGCGCCTCCAATACCGTCTTTGCCCGTAGCACTGCCTACAAAGAAGACAGGGTTGCCAACGCCTTTGGCAATGGCAGAAATGGTTTCCCCATTCTTTAAAATTCCCACACTCATGGCGTTTACAAGCGGATTGGTGTGATAACAGGGTTCAAAATAAATTTCACCACCCACTGTTGGTACGCCAAAACAGTTGCCATAGTGGCCAATGCCATGAACAATACCGTTTAATAAATGTTGGGTTTTTACTTCCGTTATGCTACCAAACCTGAGTGAGTTTAATGCAGCAACCGGCCTGGCACCCATGGTAAAAATATCGCGATGAATACCACCAACCCCCGTAGCCGCCCCCTGGAAAGGCTCAATGGCCGATGGGTGATTGTGGGATTCTATTTTAAAAACAACGCCGTAACCATCTCCTATATCCATCAGGCCTGCATTTTCTTCGCCCGCTTTTACCAGCATTTTTTTGCCCTCCCTGGGCAGGGTCTTTAACCACTTTATTGAATTCTTATAACTGCAATGCTCGCTCCACATGGCAGAGAAACAACACAATTCGGTAAAATTGGGGGTTCGTCCCAGTTTTTGTTTGATAAGTTCAAATTCCTCGGCAGTAAGACGAAGCTGCGCGGCTGTTGATGCGGTTATTTCCATGGTGTTTATTAAAGCGCAAAAGTAAGTCCATCAACCCTAATTTTGTCTATATATTTATCCTGATTTGATGCAAATAAATGTTGATAGTTTGTAAAGCCCGTTGCCGGCCTCATTTTCCGGTAATTGGCCGGCTTGTAACGCTGTTTTCCGGCTCATAATTAAATGCGGGAGACTGAAAATGCAGGGCTTGTTCATACACTTCGATAACCTGCCGGATATTAAATTTATTTTCTACCAACAGACGGCCATTGACACCCATTTTCTTTTTTTCCTCATAGCTGAGGTTGATCATTTTTTCCATTTTATCTGCCAAATCAAATGGATTATTCATATTACACAAGTAGCCGGTGACGTTGTCTGTAACTACTTCCCTGCACCCCCTGTTATTGGAAGTAATAACCGGCAATTGCATGCTGGCGGCTTCCATAAGCCCCCTGGGTACCCCTTCATTATAAAAAGATGGAAATATAAAACAGTCGGCGGCCGACAAGAAACCGCGTACATCATTTGCAAAGCCGCTGTATTGTATCAGGCCTTCTTTTTGCCACCGTTCAACATCCTGCGGGTGTATAGAATCCGGGTGATGCTTTTCATAAAACCCAATGAGCTCAAAATCTGCGTCAATATTTTTTTTCCGGAGAATGCGTGCGGCGTCTGCATAAATGGCAACGCCCTTGCTTTTTAAAAGACGCGTACTCATTAAAAACCTGAATTTCCTTTTGCCGGCGGGTTTTTCTTTGGGTGCAAAATGGGTTGTATTGACGCCTTCCCCATGAAGCACCCTGGTTTTTTCAACATTTACAATATGCTGTTCGATAAAGAATTTTGCGTCTTCGTTGTTCAGGAACCACACTTCTTTTGTTTTTTTTAAGGCATGTGTATAGAGCAGCCTGATTAACAAATAAAGCCAGTTTCGCTTTGAAAAACCATATCCCATACCGGTAATAACCGCTATAGAAGGAATACGCCTGGCCGCTGCTGCCAGTGAGCCATAAATATTGGGCTTAATAACATAGTGGAATATAATATCCGGTTGATATTCTTTATAAAGCTTGTTCAGGTTCCGGTACAGCAAATAATCGGTAAAAGGGTTTTCCGTTCTGTTATTAAAATTAACGGGTACAAAACGGCATCCTTCTTGTCTTAACCTGGCAGCATACTCATCATCGGCAGCAAGCACCAGTATTTCATAGCCCCTGCCTATAAAATGACGAATAATATCAACCCGGAAATTATACACAGACCAGGCGCTGTTGGAAACAAAACAAATTCTGGGCATTACAGGGCTATTACAAATTGATTATCGGATGAATATACAACGGCTAAAATATTGAAATCTTTTCAGGCACCCATGACAGGTTAAATTAATACGGTAAAGAAACCTAATTTTACCCATTTAAGCTTATTTCTTCAGTTTAAACGAGTTCATGCTTACAGGCCTAATCATTTTATTTTTCTGGGTATGCTTAAGCGGTTTAATATATATCATTATCCGTAACAAAAAAGACGCACTGTCATTCCCTCAGATCCTATTTTTTTTTGCATGCAAGATAATTGCCGGTGAAGTGTATGGGTATATTTTTAAACGGTTTTACCATGGAGACGACACCTGGGCGCTGAACAATGATTCCATATTGCAGTATAAAAGGCTGCTACAGTCTCCGCTTCAGTTTATTAAAGATGTATTTAGCGATACACCGGTGCCTGAAAATGACGAATTTCATCATTTTGCCAGTTACCTGGAAACCCTGGAATATGCCATCGTAACCAAAACCATGGCCATATTTAATCTAATCAGCCAGGGAAATTATTACATCAATGTTGTCTTTTTCAACTTTCTTGGGTTCTTTGGCGTGTATTTTTTTTATAAATTACTTGCGGCGCAACTTGACAAACAGCATCTTCATTTGGCTGCCATCGTACTATTTTTATTTCCACCCGCGCTGTTCTGGCTCAGCGGTATTCGCACAGAAGGCCTGCTGCTTTTGTTTACCGGCATTCTATTGTACCTGTTTAACCGGTGGATGAAAGAAAAAAAAATAATAGACGCGCTGGTCTGTCTTGCCTGTTTTGGGATGGCTGTTATTTTAAGAAATGGATTTGCGGTGCTGCTTGTGCCGCCGCTTATTGCCTGGTGGGTGGTGCACGCTTATAAAACCCGTACATCCACCACTTTTCTGGTTACTTATGCCATATGTATTTTTGCCGCCGTTGCAGGCAGCTTTTTGTTGCCGGCAAATCTTAACGTATTTAGCATTATTGCCCTCAGGCAGCACGAATTCATGGGGCTACAAGGCAATACACGTTTTGCACTTACACCATTAACAGCGAATCCGCTGAGTTTTATAAAAGTATTGCCGGAATCATTATTAAATACTTTTATACGTCCTTTTATGTGGGAAGCAAAAGGACTACTTCAATGGTTTTCGTCAATAGAAAATATTGTAGTATTAATGCTGTTGATTGCATCATTTATAAACATAAAACGCAGCGAAAACGGTTTGCGCAATGCCTCCCTGGCCTGGGTATTACTGGTGACCGGTTTGTGCAATTATATAGTTATTGGCTGTATCGTTCCTTTTCCGGGCGCCATAGTACGTTATAAAATTATACCGGAGTTATTCCTGGTGGGCGTCTGTCTTATTGCTTTTTTGCCTGATAATTATTCCCGGAAGGACTAGTCAATTACTGCGTCTTTGCAGATATACGTGGGCACTATACCGGTAGAGCGTATGCGTATTTCAGCATCATCCGGCAATGTATTGCCAGAGAGCACCAGTACGGTATCCAGGCCAAATTTATTGCCGCCAATAATATCAGTGTGCAGGGTATCACCCACCATGAGTATATCTTTTTTGGTAATTTCAAGCCGCCAGCGTATAAGATCATATGCAAACATGAAAAGCTGCGAATCTGGTTTGCCAAAACGGATAAAACGCTTCCCCACAATGCTCTCTATCATGGAGGCAATTCCGCCAATAGCAATGGCTACTTCGTTATTGCCCGAAAGCGGGTAGGTATTATCTGTATTGGCAACTATGGCGGGAATGGTACGTTTGCGCAGTATATTGATGGTTTTGTTCAGATCATCGAACCAGTTAAAGCCTTCATCATCCAGTAATACAAGTGCATTTACCTGGTCTATATTGGTATAATTAATAGCGCTAACGGGCAGTGTGTGCAGTCCCGAACTATCTATATAATGCGCAGAATTATTGGTACCCAGATAGGCAACAATGCCGTTGTTTACTTTAAGATCAAGGTATTCTTTTGCCAGCATCCCGGAAGAAATAATACGATCGGGCGTAATGGCATGCAGGCCCAGTTTATGATAAGATTCTGCCAATTGCTGCGGACTGCGGGAGGCGTCGTTGGTGACGATATAATATTCTTTGTTTTGCCTGACTATATAATCAAAGGTTTTTTCTATGCCGGGCACCAGCCCATGATAGTTCTTGAGCACCCCAAATGCATCAAAAAAAATAATTTTATACTGGTCAAGAATGGTTTTAAAATCCGATACCCCAATCATTTATTTATAGTTTGGTTTCCCGTTTGACTTAAGCTTCCTTGATTTTCAGGGCGTGTATCAGCTTCTCTGCATCAAATTCTGTGTCAACGGATGGCAGGTAAATATCAAATGCTTCTGCCACCAGTTTGCTTGAATATTGCTCGCTGAAAAAATAACTTCCATTCTTAACCACGTAATTTAAAATAAAAAACCGGTACGCTTCTTTTAAAAATTTTAATTCATTTGCTGTAAGCGGGTTTACTTTATGGTACTCCTGCAGGAAAAGAATAAACCTGTCTTCCATCATTGTATTAATACGGTAACTGAAGGCGGTCTTATCGCCCGCATCAGACACAACACGGCTAAAAAAATAAAAATCCAGCATGCGGTAACTCATGCGGAACCAGTCATAGTCCCAGCGTGAATACAGCTCCTGTTTATTGGTGACCGAGAAATTACCAATATTCCAGTCAATAAAAACAGGTATAATTTCAAATGAGCTTACATTACATTTGAGCCGGTTCTTTAAAAACAATTCACAATGGTGCCGCAGGCAGGCGGCTTGTTCTGCGGTGAACTTTTTTTTGTCTTTCTCCAGCATTTCCAGCAACGCATTGATATCGGTACGAAGTGTTTTAATTGATTTGGGCAATACATTGCGCAACCTTGAACAGGCCTTGTGAAATTTACCGGTTTGCTGGCCAAATTTCCTGATATGACTGTCATCCAGCCGCCGGGGCATGCGCTGCATTACCCTTACAGGATTATAAAATACCACCCATATATCTGTTTTACCGCTTTTATAACGGTACATATAAACGCGGTTGTTGCGCAGCAGCGATTTGGCCAGGAAGTTTTCGTAGGGGTACAGCAGGTTATTTGACAACGTGTGTATAATACGGTGATCTTCTTTAAAATATTCGTACTTGCCAAAAAACGACAGTTTGGCAATAATAATATCTTCATCTTCAAACGTAACCCGGAACACATAATTGGTGGAAACCATCGGACTGATATCTTCTATTTTGTGTATCACCTTGGTGGCATCATATTCTTCCCATGCCGTCCTGATAATCTTTGAATAGTCCATAAAAAAATTTAAATGGGTAAAATTGCAAGCCAGCAAAAGTAACACTGCCGCAGAATGTTTGTTAATTATCTTTCCTAAAGAATACCGGCAAAACACCTCAAATTTGCAGAAGGTTTCATGCATTAGAAAATCTTTAAACCCCGCCAGCCAGACCGTAGATATTGTATAATAGCTACCAATTAAAAAAACGTGCAATTAAATACCTCTCGGGCTAATATCCAGGGAGTTATAAAGTGTGACTCTGTCATAGATAAAATTTTATAATATATTCAAAACATCCGTTTTTTTATAAATTTTTATTTTTTTAGTTATTAAGATAAATTTTTGACGAAATTTCACTGATTTATTAATTTGATTGTTACATTCGTGGCAAATAATCCAATCTTTTAAAGGAAAACTACATATTAATAAAATTTATAATATTTCTAAAACTGCTAAAATTATGTCTGCATCCAAACTTGAGTACATTTGGCTTGATGGTTACAAACCCACCCAGAGTTTACGTAGCAAAACAAAAATTGAAAAAGATTTCAGCGGTAAACTTGCTGATTGCCCCATGTGGAGTTTTGACGGTTCTTCTACTGAACAGGCACCGGGTGGTTCATCTGACTGCTTGCTGAAACCAGTATTTGTTGTAAAAGATCCCCAGCGTAAAGAAGGATACCTGGTAATGTGTGAAGTATTAAACGCAGATGGCAGCGCCCATGTAAGTAACGGCCGTGCTACCATTGCAGACGATGATAATGATTTTTGGTTTGGTTTTGAGCAGGAATATTTCCTTTGGGATACTAAAACAAACAAGCCGCTGGGCTTCCCTGCAGGTGGCTTTCCTGGTCCACAGGGTCCGTATTATTGTTCAGTAGGTGCACAAAATGCATTTGGAAGAAATATTATTGAGGAACACCTGGACGTATGCCTGGAAGCAGGGCTTAACGTGGAAGGCATCAATGCAGAAGTTGCTGCCGGACAATGGGAATTCCAAATTTTTTCAAAGGGCGCAAAAGAAGCCGGCGATCAGATTTGGGTTGCCCGTTATTTGCTGGAAAGAATTGGTGAGAAGTACGGCGTTTCAATAAACTGGCATTGCAAACCATTGGGTGCCCTTGACTGGAACGGTTCGGGCATGCACGCCAATTTCTCAAATTCTGTTTTGAGAAATGCAGGCAGCAAAGCCATATTTGATGCGGTTTGTGAGGCCTTCCGTCCTGTAGTAAAAGAACATATTGAAGTATACGGCGCAGATAATGACCAGCGTTTAACAGGCAAACATGAAACAGCCAGCATTCTGGACTTCAGCTATGGTGTGTCTGACCGTGGCGCTTCCATCCGCATCCCGGTTGTTGTACCGGCCAAAGGATGGAAAGGCTACCTGGAAGATCGTCGTCCAAACTCTGCTGCAGATCCTTACAAAGTTGCAGCACGTATTATCAAAACCGTTAAGTCGGCCAAAGTATAATATCAATTGTTTGACTCATCTATTTTATTGCAAAATCCTCCGGAAAGCCGGAGGATTTTTTTTACTGTTGTGAATTGTTTACACTGTTTTGGTAAAAAATAAAAATGTAATCTCTTCAAATGTTCTTATTTTGAAGATCTTATTTTAAGCTTAAAAGAATTTATCATGTCACTAAGATTCAAAGCACTCAACAATATCACGTATAACACACAAAAAACATCTGTTGAAGCTTCTGCCAAAGTAACCGCTATATTCAGCCAGAATGTTTTTACGCTTAAGACTGCGCGTGAGTTTTTGAGTGATGAAGCGTACAAAAGCCTTGTTGCATCCAGTAAAGGCGGAAAAAAGATAGATCGCGCTGTTGCTAACCAGATTGCATCAGGGGTAAGGCAGTGGGCCGAAAGCAGGGGTGTTACGCATTTCACACACTGGTTTCAACCCTTAACAGGAGCCACCGCTGAAAAACATGATTCATTTTTTACCATTAAATCTGATGGTACACCCATAGAAGAATTTGACAGCGCGGCGCTGATACAACAGGAGCCGGATGCATCCTCTTTTCCAAGTGGCGGCATCAGGGCAACCTTCGAAGCACGCGGCTATACCGCATGGGACCCATCTTCGCCTGCATTTATTGTGGAGATTGGAAATGGCAAAACTTTATGTATACCCACCATCTTTGTTTCTTATACCGGCGAAAGTCTCGATAACAAGGCACCTCTTCTGAAATCGCTGGAAGCATTAAATAAATCGGCGGTTGAAGTAGCCAATTATTTTGATAAGAATGTAACCAAAGTAAGCGCTACCCTGGGATGGGAACAGGAATATTTTGTGATTGACGAATCATTTGTAAATGCACGGCCCGACATTGTGGTAAGCGGCAGAACAGTTTTTGGACATGCTTCTGCAAAAGGCCAGCAACTGGAAGACCATTATTTTGGTTCTATCCCCGAACGCGTATATGCATTTATGAGAGATTTTGAAGACGAGGCATATAAACTGGGCATACCACTGAGAACACGGCATAACGAAGTAGCACCGGCGCAATTTGAATGTGCGCCCATTTTCGAAGAAGTAAGCGTGGCTGTTGACCACAATATACTACTGATGGACATCATGGATCGGGTTGCCCGCCGCCACAAATTGCGCGTGCTGTTTCATGAAAAACCGTTTGCCGGCATTAACGGAAGCGGTAAGCACAATAACTGGAGCATGGCAACGGACACCGGCGTAAACTTACTGGCGCCTGGCAAAACACCCAAGACCAATTTCATGTTCCTTACTTTTTTTGTAAATACCATTAAAGCGGTGCACGACTATGCAGATGTACTAAGGGCATCCATTGCCTCGGCAGGTAATGACCACCGCCTGGGCGCCAATGAAGCGCCGCCTGCCATCATTTCGGTATTTATAGGACAATACCTGAGCAAGGTCTTGCAGGACGTAAAGGAACGCGTAAGCGATAAGTTTGATGAACAGGACGAAGCCATCCTGAAGCTGGATTTGCACAGAAGTATCCCGGAACTGCTGCTGGATAATACAGACAGGAACCGAACATCGCCTTTTGCATTTACAGGCAATAAATTTGAATTCCGTGCCGTAGGCTCTTCTGCCAATTGTGCCACTTCAATGACCGTGCTTAATTGCATCATGGCTGAAACACTGAAAAATTTTAAAGAAGATGTTGATGCGCTGATAGAGAAAGGCGAGAAAAAGGAAATCGCCATTATGCACGTCATACGCGAATATATTGTGAGCAGCGAAAAAGTGCTGTTTGAAGGTGATGGCTACAGCGAAGAATGGCAAAAAGAAGCAAAAAAAAGAGGGCTGCCCAATGTAAGAACCACCCCGCTGGCGCTGGATGCGCTGATTACGGACAAAGCCATCCAGTTGTTTGAAAATAACGACGTGCTTAGCCAGGTAGAAGTAGAAGCCAGGTATGAAATTGAACTGGAAAGTTATATAAAGAAAGTGCAGATTGAAGCACGCATTATGGGTGAACTGTGTACCAGCCATGTGCTGCCGGCAGCAATAAAATACCAGAATATCCTGATAGAAAACATAAAGGGATTAAAAGAACTTGGGCTTAAAGAAAGCAGCTATGCCAATCAGAAGCAAATTCTGGAAAAAATTGCAGAACAGATCAGTAAGATCAGTGAGCTGGTAGAAAAAATGATCGAAACACGCAAAGTAGTCAATGCTATAGACAATACCCGTACAAGGGCCCTTGCCTATGAAAGCCAGATTAAGGAGCCTTTCTTTGATGCTATCCGCTACCAGGTAGACAAACTTGAAATACTGGTAGATGATGAAATATGGTTATTACCCAAATACAGGGAAATGCTTTTCTTAAGATAACGATTTTGGTGAAAGTTAGCAATGGCCACTCATATGAATGGCCATTTTTTTTAGAAGTTACTTTGTTTCCGGAACAATCAGTCGAGACATAGAAAATATCAGTTCAATCTTTCCTTTACCCAGCCTTTCACCAGCTCCAATTGTTCCTTAATACCAATATTGGAATTATCCAGTTCAATGGCATCAGCGGCTTTGCGCAATGGACTTACTTCACGGTGAGAATCGATATAGTCGCGCATTTCAAGATTGGCTTTTACTTCCTCGATGGTGATATTGGGGTTTTTATCATACAATTCCTTAAACCTGCGCTCTACCCGTATGGCATTGTCGGCCGTCATAAAAATTTTTAATTCCGCCTGTGGAAAAACAACAGTGCCGATATCTCTCCCATCCATTACAATGGCTTTATCTTTTCCCATCAGTTGCTGTTGTGCCACCGCAAATTCCCTTACTTCTTTGATAGCCGCCACATCACTTACTTTCTCCGCTACTACCAGGTCCCTGATAACATATTCCACGTTCTCTCCATTGAGGTAGATTTCGGTCTGGCCGTTTTTATGATTGGCCCTGAACTCCAGCCCTATATCGTTTAAGGCCTCTTCTACCCGTTGGTGTTTTGTCCAGTCTATATGGTTGCGCAAAAAATACAGGGTAATGGCCCTGTACATGGCGCCGCTGTCAATATAGGTATAGCCCAGCTCTTTCGACAATTGTTTGGCCAGGGTGCTTTTACCACAGGATGACCATCCATCTATTGTTATAATAATTTTTTTTGGTGATGACATGAAGGAGAAAATGTTTCAGCAAAAATGCATTTTGTTGGTGAAAACACCAACAAAGGCCAAAAAATGCATTTTGTTGTCAGATTAAATAGTGGCTATTACAGATAAAGATATCCCTGTGCATGAATTTCTTCTAATAAAAAATGCCGGCACTATGTACCGGCATTGCGTAACTACACTTACAAATTATCAGGCTTCTGATTTCTCTATTTCTTTTTCCTTGAGGGAAAATTTAATTTTTGCATTTTCCTTGTCCAAATCTGCCACTAATACATCTCCGTTCTTGATACTCATATTCAGGATCTCTTCTGCCAGCGGATCTTCGAGGTATTTCTGAATAGCGCGGTGAAGCGGTCTTGCACCAAATTGTGAATCATATCCTTTATCTGCAATAAAGGTCTTGGCTGCTTCAGTAAGTTCAAGACTGAAGCCAAGAATGGCCAAACGCTTCAATACACCTTTCATTAAGATATCAATAATCTGGAAGATATGCGCTTTATCGAGCGAATTGAAGACTACCACATCATCTATCCTGTTTAAGAACTCCGGAGAGAAAGTACGTTTCAGCGCTTTTTCAATCACAGCCTTGTTGTTTTCTTCCGCATTTTGTACACGTGAAGCAGTAGCGAAACCAACGCCTTCTCCAAAATCCTTCAACTGGCGTACACCAATATTTGAGGTCATGATGATGAGCGTGTTTTTAAAATCAATCTTTCTGCCCAATCCATCTGTCAACTGGCCATCATCCAGCACCTGCAACAAAATATTGTAGATATCCGGGTGTGCCTTTTCAATTTCATCCAGCAGAATAACACTGTATGGTTTGCGGCGTACTTTTTCAGTTAACTGGCCGCCTTCTTCATAACCTACATAGCCCGGAGGAGCGCCAATTAAACGGCTCACGGTAAATTTCTCCATGTATTCGCTCATATCAATACGAATCAGCGAATCTTCACTGTCGAACATATATCTTGATAGTGCCCTGGCAAGTTCGGTTTTACCCACACCAGTTGGACCTAAAAATATAAATGTGCCGATAGGTTTTTTAGGATCTTTCAAACCCACCCTGTTGCGCTGAATGGCCTTGACTACTTTTAAAATAGCTTCATCCTGGCCTACTACCATACCTTTCATATCCTCGTTCATCTTCTTCAGCTTGTCCGTTTCTGCCTGCACCATGCGTTTCACCGGTATGCCTGTCATCATGCTCACTACTTCCGCAATGGCATCTTCGTCTATCGGATAACGTTTGTGCTTGCTCTCTTCTTCCCACTGGTTTTTAGCTTTTTCCAGTTCTTCGGCAAGACGCTTTTCAGTGTCGCGCAAAGAGGCGGCTTCTTCAAACTTCTGACTTTTTACGACCTTATTTTTTTCGTTCTTAACGTCTTCTATTTTCTTTTCCAGGTCCACTACGTCCTGCGGTACATTGATGTTTTTTAAGTGCACCCTGGCACCTACCTCGTCCAGTACATCAATTGCCTTATCGGGCAGCAACCGGTCGGTCATATAGCGATCGCTCAGCTTAACACAGGCCTCAATGGCTTCCGGCGAATAAGTAACGTTGTGAAAGTCTTCGTATTTACTCTGAATATTGGTGAGTATCTGGATGGTTTCATCCACACTGGGCGGATCTACCATTACTTTCTGAAAACGCCTGTCCAACGCCCCATCTTTTTCGATATACATCCTGTACTCGTCGAGCGTAGATGCACCAATGCACTGCAGTTCACCGCGGGCCAGGGCAGGTTTAAATATATTGCTGGCATCCAGCGAACCGCTGGCACCGCCTGCACCAACTATCGTATGTATTTCATCAATAAACAGGATAACATCGCGGTTTTTTTCCAGTTCATTCATGATGGCTTTCATCCTTTCTTCAAACTGGCCACGGTATTTTGTGCCGGCTACCAGGGCAGCCAGATCAAGGCTTACTACCCTTTTATCAAACAGTACCCTTGATACCTTTCTTTGCACAATGCGAAGTGCAAGGCCTTCAACGATAGCTGTTTTACCCACTCCGGGCTCGCCGATTAAGATAGGGTTGTTCTTTTTTCTTCTTGATAAGATCTGCGATACACGTTCAATTTCTTCTTCTCTGCCAACGATTGGATCCAGCGAACCATTCTCCGCAAGGCGTGTTATATCGCGCCCGAAATTATCCAATACAGGTGTCTTGCTTTTGGCGGCACCTGCGGCTTTTGATTTTTGCTGCGCGTATTTCTTTTCCTCATCAAACTCATCGTCTCCTTCTTCTGAATACTCGCTGCGTGTTTCGTTGCCCTTAGATACGCCAAGCTCATTTCTGAATAAATCGTAATCCACGTCGAACTGATTTAAGATTTGTGTAGCAATATTTTCTTTGTTTTTGAGAATAGAAAGCATGAGATGCTCTGTTTCTACTGTTGTACTCTTCAGCGCTTTTGCTTCCAGTACCGTAACACGTATTACTTTTTCCGCCTGCTTGGTCAACGGCAGGCTGTTAATGTTAGCGATGTTTTTTCCTGTCTTGTCTTTCACCGCCAGTTCAATTTCCTTGCGCAATTCATACAAATCCACATTAAAACTCTTCAGAATGCGGATAGCAGTGTTGTCCCCTTCACGGATCAACCCCAGCAACAGATGTTCTGTGCCAATGAAGTCATTGCCGAGACGTAATGCTTCTTCCCTGCTGTACGATATAATTTCCTTTACTTGTGCTGAAAAATTATTGTCCATGTTTTCCGGGATTTATGGGTGATACAATAATAACGAATATTTTTGATTCCTGTTGCCGCCTGTTAATGGCTTTACCCCTTATTCACAAGTACGTGTATTTTGCGTAAAAGTTTCGCCAGAGTAACGTTTTTAACAAGCTTTAAATTGTAAGAACTATTTTGTAAACATTATGAATGTCAAAACAGATACCAAAGAGAAATTCCATGTCATTACCATCGGGGAGCCATCAATTGCTGCTAATATGACAGCGGATCTGGAGCAATCGTTGAAGTTATACCTCAAAAACAATGTCAAAAATGTAATTCTGAATTGTAAAGACATCCAAATCTTGGATGATGCTGCGGCCGAAACCATTGTAAAGATACAGCAACAGTTTTACGAACAAAATTCCTCATTTGTTGTATGCGAATTGAAGCCGGAACTGGTAGAAAGCTTAGACAAAAGCGGTTTGCTGGAACTGATGAATGTGGTACCTACCGAAAGTGAAGCCTGGGATATCATACAAATGGAGGAAATTGAGCGGGACCTGATGGATGATGGCGACCCACAGTTCAACCTGCAATAATACCCTTGCAGGGCAGGCAGGACCGGATTGATTTTATAACGAGCGCTAATGCGCAATTGCTGCAAACCAATATTTTGCCGGCCCAAGCAGCTACTGTCTTTAAAATCTGTCTTGCTCTAAAAATATTAGCATGCCAGCGTCGGGTTATTTACGCGGCTTTGTTAGTTTTGCTGCCTGATTGGCTTTACCCATTATATATATGCTGGCTGTAACCATACTTGGAAATAACTCTGCCTTACCGGCTTTTGACCGTCACCCTACTGCACAGGTGGTGACACTTGACGACCAGTTGTTCCTGATAGATTGTGGAGAAGGCACCCAGATGCAGATGGCCAAATACCGTATCCGCCGCAGTCGCATCAACCATATTTTTATATCTCACCTGCATGGCGATCATTATTTTGGGCTGATTGGACTGATTACCAGTATGGGCCTGCTTGGCAGGGAACACGATATGCACCTGCACGCCCCCGCCGCTTTGAAAGAATTGATAGACATGCAGCTAAGGGTAGCTGATACTACCCTGCCTTTTTCCCTTCATTTTCATCCCTTACAGGAAGGCGTCATTGTAAACGAAGAAAAATTCAGGGTCATCTGTTTTAAGGTGAGCCACAGAATACCCTGCTGGGGTTTCAGGTTTGAACAGGTAAGGGCACCACGGCGGCTGCTGGCCGCGAATGCGCTTGCCGAAGGAATTCCCACTTCTTTTTTTGACAGGTTAAAATGGGGCGAGGATTACACAACCCAGGACGGCCGGGTTATTGAAAACGACACTGTTACCCAGCCCGCGCCCACCCCGCTTAGTTATGCCTACAGTGCAGACACCATGTACGATGAAAGTATTATCGACAAAGTGAGGGGAGCCAATCTGCTGTATCATGAAACCACCTATTTGAAGGACCTGGCGGACCGCGCCATTAAACGCTTTCACTGCACCACCGAGCAGGCTGCCACCATTGCCCTGAAAGCCGGGGTAGACCGCCTGATTATCGGGCATTTCAGCAGTAAATACGAGGTACTGAATGAATTTGAAAATGAAGCAAGGCAGGTTTTTAAGAACACCGATTTGGCGCTGGAAGGTGTTACATACAGGGTATAGCGCCGCGGGCCCGTTATTGCAGTATCCATTTATAAAATGCGGGAAACACTTTACTCCAACTGGCTTCATTGTGCCGGCCCTGCGGATCAACCATTGTTGTAACCGTGGAACCCGCCGTTTTTTTGATTTCATTGGCCACGGCATTCATATCTGTAACCATCAGTTTATCTTCGCCGCCCCCTGCATAGAAATAATATTTTTGGCTGCCGTGACTTAGTTTTCGCGCCAGTTGCTTTACCTGTGTTCTAATCCGCGGCGCCACCCAGAACGACGGAGAGAAGACACCCAGCACACCGAATGTATTGGGATAATACAGCCCGGCATAAAAAGAGATAAGACCGCCCATAGAACTACCGGCCATATAGGTATGTTGCCTGTCTGCTAAGGTGCGGTACTTTTTATCAATAAAGGGCTTCAGGTTATTTACGATAAATGACAGGTATGCTTTTCCCTCACCCTTGCCAAACTGCTTTGTATTATTGGGATTGTATTCATTCATGCGTTTTACACCCCCATTATCTATACCTACCACAATGCATGGCTTTTTTATGGTATCCATTGTTTCATCAATCCCCCATTCACCGGCAAAAGCCGTGGCATTATCGAAAAGATTCTGTCCATCATGCATATATAAAACCGGGTATTTCCTGGCTGAAGCCGTATAATCTTTTGGAAGATACACCCAAATACGTCTTGTTCTGCCAAGCTGGGGCATCGTGAATGCGGTATCTAGTATTGATACCTGTGCAGAAGCCGTAGAAAGCTTTTGTCTTTGCACAAAACCGTCTTTCCAGCCTGCAATTGAAAACCGCAAAGAACTGCCGGCATTGATATTTACCCGCCTGTTTGGTATGTCAGCACCCTTGCTGTCTGTTTCAACCTTGTCCCAGCTGCCCCTTGTAAATTTAAATTCATAAGCCGCTGCACCCGCATCTTTGATGGTTGTAAAAAAATTGCCTTTTGTATCTTTTTGCAGCCGGTAGTTTTCGTCTTTAGGGTTCCAGCCATTGAAATTACCGGTTACGTATATAGCGTCCGTCACCGGCATGCCGGGTAATCCCTCTATTTTTAATGTTATAGTAAACTGTGCCTGGGCCGTAATGGTAAGCACATTTATCATAATTGCTGTTGCCATATTTCTTCCTGTAATCACTTTAAACGGAATGTTTGCCAGGTTAGTGTTTAAAACCAGTTGGTTGTTATAGCCAATAAAAAAAAATATGCCATACGCTGTATAAGCGGGCATATCTTTTAAATGTAATACAATAATTACCGGGCCAGGTAGGCTTTTGCTTTTGCGTACCAGGCGCTGCTTAACGGTGTTACCGGTAACCGGAAATAGTTGTCAATCAGTCCCAGTTCGGTCATAAATGCTTTTACGCCGGCCGGATTGTTTTCAGCAAACATAATTTCGTATGCGTCGATTAGCTTGTCATTTAATGCTTTGGCATTCTTAAAATCTGCTTTTAAGGAAAGCCGCACCATTTCAGAAAATGTTTTTGGGAAGCTATTGGCTGCCACGCTAATAACACCTTCCATGCCACACGCAATCTGCGGTAATGCCAGCGCGTCATCGCCACTTACTACAAAAAAATCTTCTGGTTTATCGCGCAGCACTTTAATACAATGCGCCATGTCGCCTCCGGCTTCTTTAAGTCCTGCAATATTATCCACTTCCAGGGCCAGGCGAAGAATGGTATCCGCATCAATATTACGCCCGGTGCGACCGGGTACGTTATAAAGCAGTATTGGTTTTACAGTTGCCGCGGCAATGGCTTTATAATGCTGAAACAGTCCTTCCTGTGAGGGCTTATTATAATATGGACTGGTACTTAAAACGGCGATGGCCTTATCCAGTGGAAGGTTTTCCAAATCCTCAATTACTTCCTGGGTATTATTGCCACCAACACCAACTACCACGGGCACACGGCTATTTACTTTCTCGTATGTAAAATCTATAATAGCCTTCTTTTCCTCCTTTCGCAGTGTGGGGGTTTCACCTGTTGTGCCAAGTGTAACTACATACTCTACGCCATCTTTAATTACAAAATCAATTACTTTGCCCAGGGCCTCATAATCAATTTCAAATTTGGCGGTAAAAGGGGTAACCAGTGCAACACCGGTTCCGCGAAGACGATTGCTGAGTGACATGAATTATTTTAAATTTTGAATTTTAAATGTTGAATTTTTTTTGACCAGGCGCCAGGTTTAATCAGTTTTGAATTATGAGGGAGTTTTGCCATGCAGGCATTTAAAGTAACTATTCAGCAACCTCTTCCCAAAAGCCCATTTTTCCAAACTTTTTTATCCTGTTACTGACCCTTTCCGCAGGACTTATTTGCTTCAGTTCCTTTAATGCATCTATCAATACCCGTTTCAGGTTTTGTGCGGCTTCATTATAATCCCAATGAGCGCCACCCAATGGCTCAGGCACTACGCCATCAACCAACCCAAATTTATACATATGATCTGAAGTAAGCCGCAGTTCTTCCGCGGCCTTCTCTTTCATTTCCCAGCTTCTCCACAAAATAGAGCTGCAGTTTTCAGGCGATATAACGGTATACCAGGCGTTTTCCATCATGAATACCTTGTCACCCACACCAATGCCCAGTGCACCGCCCGAAGCGCCTTCACCAATAATAGTGCATATAACAGGTACCTTTAAGCGCATCATTTCATATATATTCCTGGCAATGGCCTCTCCCTGTCCCCTTTCTTCAGCTTCCATACCCGGATAAGCGCCGGGCGTATCTATTAAAGTAATTACCGGTTTATTAAATTTCTCTGCCAGCCGCATTAAACGAAGTGCCTTTCGGTAGCCTTCCGGATTGGCCATACCAAAATTGCGCAATTGCCGCATTTTGGTATTGATGCCTTTCTGCTGACCGATTATCATCACCGTTTCATCGCCCAACTGTGCGAAGCCCCCCACCATGGCTTTGTCGTCTTTTACATTGCGGTCGCCATGCAACTCCACAAAATTAGTGGCCATTTTTTGAATGTACTTCAATGTATAGGGCCGGTCCGGGTGACGGCTCAACTGCACCCTTTGCCAGCTATTGAGGTGCAGGGTTATTTCTCTTCGCTTTTCAATAATTTTATCCCTGTACTTCTGGATATGCTCAGAAGGATCAATCTTTGTTTTCTCTGCGGATTGCTGCAACTTCTCAATTTCATCAAAAAGGTCTTTGATGGGCTTCTCAAAATCCAGGAACTGTCTGTTTTTATCTTCAGGCATTTTTGTTTTTTATTGAGTGCGTAAAATTAAGGGAAAATGGGTATTAGGCGCATCGTTCATTCATACCGGGTTAACCAAGCCACCTGCTTGCTGCCAATCTTTTCTAATACAAGCAGTTATATGGTTTCTATTGACCGTATTTCATTTGGTTACTTGTGCCCGGCAGGACAGGCACAAGTTGTCCTGCAGACAATCAGCCCAGGTTATCAAATAAATGCGATATGATATCTGCCTGAACACTTGCGCCAGGTTCATGATATTTTGAATGGCATACATGTCAAAAGTATTGAACCGGGACAGTATCATTATTTATACAGATTTTTGAGTGCTTTGTTTTTTAGCCTGCCCAGGTTAAATGGACGACCGGAACAACAAACTTTTACATTTTTTCCGAAGCAGCCAGCCTTCGCTGAGCATTGCATTGGTGACCCGGCAATAACAAGCACTTAACCAGCCATCAACCTGCGAATGAATAAATTGATGGCATACAACCAATCAGTTCATCCCGCATACTATTATATACCACTTCACTAAAAAATCAAAGCATGGACAAAAAATTACAAGGTCAGATAGCCATCATTACCGGGGCCAGCAGCGGAATTGGCGCGGGTGTTTCAAAGGCAATGGCTGCTGCAGGAGCTACAGTAGTAGTAAATTATCCCGTACCGGTTACAAAAGACGCCGCCGATGCAGTATTAAAGGAAATAACAGATGCGGGCGGCACGGGCATTACCTATGCCTGCGATGTAAGCAAGGAAGACCAGGTAATAAAAATGTTTGCCGATACAGTGGCGCAATTTGGCACTGTAGATATACTGGTAAACAACGCAGGCTTACAGCGCGATGCCAGGTTCACTGAAATGACGCTGGAACAATGGAACTTTGTACTGGGTGTAAACCTTACCGGGCAATTTCTTTGTGCCCGCGAAGCCATTAAAGAATTTTTGAGAAGGGGTTTAGATGAAACCAGGAGCAAAGCAATGGGTAAAATTATTTGTATGAGCAGTGTTCACGAAGTAATTCCCTGGGCCGGCCATGCCAACTATGCCGCCAGCAAAGGAGGCATTATGATGATGATGAAAACCATCGCGCAGGAATTTGCGCCGAAAAAAATACGCATTAATTCCATTGCTCCGGGGGCCATTGCAACACCCATTAACCATGATGCATGGGATACGGCCGCCCATTTGCAGGACCTGTTAAAATTAATTCCCGAAAAACGGATCGGGCAGGTGGAAGATATTGGCAAGGCTGCCGTATTTCTTGCCAGCGATGATGCCGATTATATAAATGGCACCACGTTGTTTGTAGACGGGGGTATGACTTTGTATCCCGGATTTGAGGATAATGGGTAGGCCGCCCCTCCGGCTCCCTCTAAATCTCCCCAAAAGGGGGAGGCTTGCCAACGCACAGGGCCAGCTTTCGCAGGTGGCCAATTAATTAGTAAATGCTCTTTTTCTCTTTTAATCTCTTAGCCAATGAACAAAGAACAAGAACGCCTTCAAAATGTGGACTGGAAAAAATGGGGACCTTATGTATCTGACAGGCAGTGGGGAACCGTTCGTGAAGATTACAGTGAAAATGGTGATGCCTGGGCTTATACGACTCATGATATAGCACGCAGCAAAGCCTATCGCTGGGGAGAAGAAGGTATAGCTGGTATTTGTGATGAACTTCAATTGCTTTGCTTTTCAGTTGCGCTGTGGAATAAAAAAGACCCCATCATAAAAGAAAGATATTTTGGTTTAAACAATCATGAAGGCAATCACGGCGAGGATGTAAAGGAACTGTACTATTACCTTGATTCTACACCCACGCATTCTTACATGAAGATGCTGTACAAATACCCGCAGGCGGAATACCCTTATGAACGGCTGATAGTCGAAAACCGCAACAGGAATAAGTTGCAACCGGAATTTGAGCTGATCGATACCGGCATTTTTGATGAAGACAAATATTTTGATGTATTTACTGAATATGCCAAAGCAGGGCCTGATGATATACTGGTTAAAATAACCATCCACAACCGTGGAAATGAAGATGCTTCGCTGAATGTATTGCCAACTGTCTGGTTCAGAAATACCTGGGCCTGGGGCTATGATAACTACAAACCATTGCTGTCTGCCTCCAACAACGGAGATATTATTATTAATCACAGGGACCTGGGGCAATATATCCTGCACCTGGACAATAAAGCAGCCCTGTTTTTTTGCGATAATGAGTCGAACAATAAAAAATTATATGGCGCTGACAATACCAGCGCTTTTTGCAAAGATGGCATTAATGAAAAACTGGTGCACGGCAATGATAAGGCTATTAACATACACCAGTTCGGCACCAGGGCCGCTGTTAATTATGACCTAGCAGTAAAAGCCGGCGAATCTGTTGCTATCCGGCTGAGACTGGAACCCGGTAGCTGTATGCATCCCTTCACCGAATTCGATGATATTTTTGATAACTGTGTCAGAGATGCAAATGAATTTTATGCAGCATTGCAAAAAAATATTGGAAGCGAAGACGAAAAAATGGTACAGCGGCAGGCCTTTGCAGGATTATTATGGAGTAAACAGTTCTTTTATTACGATATTGAGCAGTGGCTGACCGGCGACCCTGCACAGCCACTACCTCCTCCTCAGCGTAAAACAGGCCGCAACCGCGACTGGACGCACCTTAACAATGCAGATATTATTTCAATGCCCGACAAATGGGAGTATCCATGGTTTGCTGCATGGGATCTTGCTTTCCACTGCATCTCCTTCGCGCTGGTCGACGCAGCATTTGCCAAAAACCAGTTGCAATTGCTCACCAAAGAATGGTATATGCACCCCAACGGGCAATTGCCCGCGTACGAATGGGCCCTGGGCGATGTAAATCCACCAGTACATGCCTGGGCCACCTGGCGCGTGTACAGTATTGACAAAAGAAATAATAACGGAACGGGCGACATCGCTTTTCTTGAATCTGTATTTCACAAGTTGCTAATGAATTTTACCTGGTGGGTAAACAGGAAAGATGCAGAAGGCAACAATATTTTCCAGGGAGGATTCCTGGGTCTTGATAACATAGGTGTCTTTGACAGAAGTGCGCCATTGCCCACAGGTGGAGAAATTGAACAATCTGATGGCACCAGCTGGATGGCCATGTATTCGCTTAATTTGATGCGGATTGCGCTTGAACTATCCTGTTATAACCCGGTATACCAGGATATGGCCACCAAATTCTTTGAACATTTTTTATACATTGCCGGGGCCATGGCCAGTATGGGCGACGATAGTTCGGGGTTATGGGACGACACTGATCAATTTTACTATGATGCGTTGAAACTTCCAAAGGATGGCAGCATCAAACTAAAGGTACGCAGTATGGTAGGTCTTATTCCTTTGTTTGCGGTGGAGATATTGGATCATGCGATACTGGAAGCTGTTCCCGAATTTGCCAGGCGACTGGACTGGTTTCTCAATAACCGGCCCGATTTGGCCAGCCTGGTGTCGCGATGGCAGGAAAAAAGCGAAAACGAAAAACACCTGCTGAGCCTGTTGCGTGGCCATCGTATGAAAAAAATATTACAGCGCATGCTGGACGAAAATGAATTCTTCAGTAACTATGGTATACGGGCCGTTTCAAAATACCATGAACAGCATCCGTATGAATACTGGCTGGAGGGCCATTGCTTTAGCGTAGAATATGCACCTGCTGAATCTACTACCAACCTTTTTGGTGGTAACAGCAACTGGCGCGGCCCGGTATGGATGCCTGTAAATTATTTACTGGTAGAAAGCCTGCAACGTTTTCATTATTATTACGGCGAAGATTTCAAAATAGAATGTCCTTCAGGAAGCGGTGTTTATATGACCTTAGACAGCGCAGCCGATGAATTATCCAAACGTCTCTCCGCTTTATTTCTGCTTAATAAAGATGGTAAAAGGCCGTTTCTGGGAGAGAATCATAAGATGCAGACCGATCCTAATTTTAACAACTACATGCTGTTTTATGAATATTTTCATGCTGACAACGGAAGAGGTGTCGGCGCATCACACCAAACGGGCTGGACAGCACTGGTGGCAAAATTATTACAACCCAGGAGGGAAGAGCAGCCCCCGGCTATACCAGCAGTCCAACAGCCCACCCCGGCACCAACAGAACCCATACCCGAACACCCCGGCGTTTTAGGAAAGAAATAATTGATTGGCTAAATTTTATGGGCTGGAAAGATGTAGTATAAAGACGATTCAACTTATGCCCTTCAGGTGCAAACTAAGTTGCTTCGTAAAAATCGCCTTGTTGCGACAACGCCTCCCTGTACTTATTAAATACTTTTGTCTTTGAGATAAAACCTGTAAACCTGTTGTCCTTATCAAGTACAGGCAGGTACCAGCTATGGGTAATATCAAATTGTTCCATTACCGAATGCATATCCTGGTCTTCGCGCAATATGGCAGCGGGTTTTTTCATGAGTGATCTGACGGGTATAATTTTAAACTGGTCGGGTTGGAAAAGTTTCTGCTTTACATCATTCAGTTCAATGATACCGGCAAAACGGTGTCTGCCATCGTGTACAGCAAAAATATTTCGTTCGCTGCGTTTTATCATTTCAACCAGGTCGCTCAGCTTTTTGTCCATACTGATGCTTTCATAGTTATTTTCCAGCATTTCTTTCAGGCTGATGCCCGTTAATATATTTTTTTCTTTCTGGTGGGTAAAGATGTGTCCGAGCGAAGCCAGTTTTTTTGTTTCCATGGAAAATGGCTCGCTGGTTTTTACAATAAAAAAAGAAATAGACGAAACAATCATTAGCGGAATAAACAACTCGTACCCATTGGTTATTTCTGCAATTAAGAAGATAGCTGTAAGCGGGCAATACATAACCCCGCTTAAAACACCGGCCATACCCACCAGGCTAAAATTACCCTCCGGTATTTTTAGCCAGGGCGTGCTGTTAAGCAGCCTGGAAAAACAAAAGCCAAGATAAGAACCGGTAAAAAGCGAAGGGGCAAAATTACCGCCATTGCCACCTGCACCGATGGTGATAGCCGCTGCAACCGGTTTTGCCAGCACAATCAATGCGGTAAAAGTAATCAGCCCCCAGTTTTCTCCCAGCCTTGTAAACAAGGTGGTATTATCTGTAATATTGCCCGGAGCGGCATTGGCCACCGATTTAATACTATTGTATCCTTCGCCAAACAAAGGAGGAAAAACAAAACAAATAGCCAGCAGCAATAGGCCTCCAACAATCGCCTTTACGTAAGCATTCATTCTGCTGTTGTGCAGGCGTCCTTCAATATTCTTAAATATCCTGGCATAATAGAGGGAAACAAATCCGGTTAGCAAGCCCAGCAGTATGTAAAAGGGAACATTTTTATAGTCAAAATTTTGCTTCAGCACAAAATTAAAAAGAGAAGCTTCTTTTAAAATTATTTTTGAGCACAATGCCCCCATTACAGAAGATATCATTAATGGAATGAAATAGCTGACCACCGTTTCTGTAAGCAGTACTTCAATAGCAAAAATTACACCCGCAATAGGTGCATTGAACACTGCAGAAATACCCGCTGCAGCACCGCATGCTATTAATAAAGTTCTTTCCCTGTAATTAAGATCGGTTATACGTGCAAGATTAGAACCCACGGCAGACCCCGTTGCCACAATGGGTGCTTCCAAACCGGCAGAGCCGCCCAGCCCAACCGTAACAGAGCTGGTAATAACATGCAGGTAAACGTGCTTAAGCGGGATAAAAGAAGATCTTCTTGCAATGGCCTTCAGTACCATGGCAATGCCCTTTTCTATTTCCTTGCCAAAAAATTGCCTGATAATAAAGACGGTAATAAGTAAACCGAAAGAAGGAAATAATAAGTAGGCAAAACGTGATACGGGAATTTCCTTTACCCAATGCTGCACATAATGCACCAGTGTTTTAAGCAACACCGCTACCAGGCCCGATACAAAACCTGTAAGCGTGGCTATTATCATTATAAACTGTACCCTGGTAACCCGGCTGCGAAGCTGGTTGATGATGACCTGGTACAATGATTTTACAGAAGCCAATAATAAGCGGTTTAGTGAACAACTGGGATGCTGCAAATATAAGGCCCCGTTGGCAAACCAGCATTGCCAGAGATGGTTGCCGCATTTTCTGGTATTCGTTCTTCATTGCCGTTTAGCAGGATTCCGTTACGCAACACACAGTTCGTGGAAATTGACCCATTTCTTAATAAGCAGGTTGATAAACCGTTTCAGGTAAATTTCGTTCAGAAAAACATTGGACCAGTTATCGAACCTCCGGCACTGAACACCCAGGTAAAAGAAATAAAGACATACGGCCGCGGCGGGCACGAGTTCCTGCTCTTCTTTTGTTATTGCATTTACAGATGCGTATCCGGCGAGAAAACTTTCTTTTTTCAGGTTAAATTCCTGTTCATCTTTTTCAGTACTGTATAATTGCAGAATATAATAAGCTATATCCAGTACCAGCCATCCGTTTCCGCAAAAATCAAAATCAAAAACAGTGATATCATCGTCATCAATACTTATATTGTCGAACCAGATATCAAGATGCACCATTCCTTTACGTAGCTGATTCTTATCTGACTTATTTAATACAGCCAGCAAATATTTTTTCAGGGAAGCCATGTATATCATTTCTTCTGTGCCGGCAGGTAAAAATTCAAGCAACCGCTCAAATGGCTCTTCCAGCAATACCTGTGGCGTGTACCTTGTTCTTTCCAACTGAAGTTCGTGGGTAACCTTGTGCATCCTGCCCATAATTGTACCCAGTTTCCGGTGCAAATCAACGGGAATGTTCAGCATTTTGCCACCTTTTGCAAAAGAGAATAATACCCCAAACCGCCATCCTTCGGGTGCCTGCAAATGCTGTATATAGTTTGAAGCTTTATCGGGCAACGCATGCGATACGGGCAAATCGTTTTCTTTTAACCTGTTTACCAGTTCTATTTCGGCTGCTATCTCCTTTTCCGTTCTCCAGTTAAGACTATAAACACGAAAAATATACCGGCCACAGCCCGCCGTAACCAGATAAGTATCGCTGATACCGGTTTTTAAAATACGGGCTACCGTGTCTCCCTGCAGTTGGTAATTTCTTTTTACAAAGCCGGCTATATGAAAAGGATGCAGGGTAGAATTGGAGACCGGAAAAACATTCATTGTTTTTTGAATTAACGTATAAAAACGCAGACAGTCCTGCAATTACCAGCTTTTATTTTTTTCTTTTTGAAACAGCATTACCGATTGCCGATGTAACCTCGTCATCGGTTCTGCGCAACTTCATTTCGCAAATTGCAATCAGTTCGTTGGCCTGCTCAATTTTTGCGGCCAGATCTTCCAGTTGTATGTCTCCTTCTTCCAGTTGTGCAACCAGCTCTTCCAGTTTTGCAAATGCCCCGGTATAGTCCATTTCATTTTTCATTGCTGCTTTTTTTTGTTACCGTACTGTAAATAATTTCATCCCTGAGCAGGGTCTGTAATTCATCCTGTGCCCGGATAATTTTTGGGTCAGTAACTATCTTATTGTTGATCATAACAATTGCAAACCCACGGTTAAGTATAACCTGCGGACTTGCCAGTTTCACTATTCTCTGTGCATGCGCCAGTTTTTCCTTTGCCTGTTGAACCTGGTTTTTAACCAAATCAAAAAACCTTGTTTTTAGTTCAATCAGGTTGTTCTCAAACTCAAAATTATGATCCACAAAAAGTGCGGCTACCTTAGTAGGTGTTTTCTGTTCTCTCGCCATCAGGTCGGCAATACTTTGGTTCCTGTCGTGGCCGATACCCGTGAATACCGGCAGAGGAAAATGAGCAATGTACCTGGCCAGTTCATAATCATCGAAGGGTTTGAAATCTGTTTGCGATCCACCGCCCCGCACAATAGCTACCACATCAAAATGCAAACTACTTTTTTCAATCAGTGCAAGTTGTTCTGCAATTAATATATGCGCGTTTTCACCCTGTATAGTAGTAAGAAATTCGGTTACAAAAAATTTGTACTGGTGCTTATTTCTGGCTGTTTCCTGCTGAAAATCGCGTTGACCGTCGGAATTGGGCGCTGTAATAAGCGCAATGCGTTCAATAACGGCAGGAAGCGGCAGGCGGTTGTTGAATGTTCTGTAAACACCGTCAAATAACTGAATGGTACCCGGGTTTTCTTTTAGCAGGCGGTCGAGTGTTTGTTGTCTTTCCAGCTCAAGCGTGCCAAGCGTGTGCGCAGTGTCTATCTGAACAATATCAAGGTTAAGCCCGTATACTTTATGAAACCTTACTTTTACCCGGCAGGTAATTTCAATACCATCTTTAAACACCTGCCCGGTAAATTTTTCAAATTTCTCAATCTCAGCATAAGCGCTTGCCCAGAAAACGCCTTTCATTTCCGCCGTCTTACTACCATTTTCGTATTCTTCCAATGTTAAATAACAGCGCCTGCTGGACGTATATTTTTTTACGTTCATTATCCTTGCCGCTACCCAAAACATTTCTCCTTCAAAACTGGTTTGAATAGCTTCTTCTATTTGTTCAACAAGTGCCGAAAGCTTTATTTGTCCTGTCATTTCATTCAAAAATAACCGAAACTTTTTAAACCTTTGCCTGCTGCAGGTATACTTCCAGTTTTTCAATATTCTGTTTCAGACCTTCATCTGCTTTGAAAGTCTTTATTACCTGTTGCAACTGCTCTGCCGCGTCAAAAAGCATGCGCCAGGTAAGCAGGGTCTTTTTGCCTTGTTCGGCAAATGTAACGGTGGCAGTAAAGTGCGGGCCGGTTATATGTTCAAAAACAATGCGTTCTGGCTTTACTATTTCTTTGTAAATACTTTTGTTTTTATAGTCGGTACCATCGGGACCGTGCATAACAAAATCCCAACAGCCACCCGGCTCAACTTCCATGGTATTGATGGTATTGGTAAAGCCATTTGGCCCCCACCAATTTTTGATGTGTTCAGGCTTTGTCCATACTTCCCATACCAGGTCTCTTGGGGCATTTAAAACTCTTGTAATGACGAGTTCGCGATCCGCCATGTTATTTTTTTCGTTTTGTCTTTCCATTTTTTTTATTTTTTGATTGTAACTTACCAAGATATGTTTCAAGTGAATCCAGGGTCGATTCAAAAAATTTCCGGTATTGTTCCACCCAAACGGATACTTCATTTAACTGGTCCAGTTTTGCCTGGCAATAGCGCTCCCTGCCACTTTCTTTAATTGTTACAAGACCACATTCCGTCAATATCTTAATGTGTTTGGAAACCGCCTGCCGGCTGATGCCAAAACTGTCTGCTACGCCGTTCAGCGTTAAAGATTTGCCGGCAAGTACATGAATGATTTCCCTGCGCGTAGGGTCGGCTATTGCCTGGAATACATCTCTTCTCATTTACTAAGTTTATTTATCGGCAACCGTTCGGTTGCAAAGATAATGCAATCGTTCGGTTGCGCAAAATTTTTTATTCTCTTAACCAACTGGTGCGCTAAAGAGTAATACTTACCTGAAAGCCCCCGTATATTGTCAGAGGGTACAGGCCGAAGAAAATCCGGCTGCTGATTGCTACCGTATTAGTTGCGCAACAATTCCATTTTTTTTGCGCTCCGTCTTCCATATTCCCAGTTGCGTGGCTGTGAGTAGTCTTTTCATGACAGCCTCATGCTCATCTCTTAATGGCTTTATTTTTCTATACAGCGTGTAAGTGCCGCTATTTATATTGGCATTCACTGTTGCAAGCGCTTTATCAATATAAAAAAATGAGACTACTTTAAATTGCGCCGCCTGCTGTGCGGGCATTTGAAGCAATACAATCTGGTGGTTGATTATTTTTTCCTGTTCAGCGCGCCGGCTATACCTGGCCAGCATGGCTTTATTGATGGTTTGTCCCCTGAGCGAAGCCCCTGCAAAGCAAAAAAAAATTATAGTAAAAATTGTTTTCATACACATGGTTGTAAGAAGGGGGGCATTTACGTTCCCCCTTTCTTTATTATAGCTGTCCCGTTTATTTTTGGTACTGTTATCAGCCTGACCTGTCTATGGCAAAGTAATGGGTTGCACTGTGTTGCCTATAGTAAGTGTGGCCTGGTTATCGCAAGTGCCGCTGCCATAATCGAACACGCCTTTAATATTATTGTATGCAACACCTATTGTACCAGACACAATATTCCTGCAGGCTGCATTTTTTACCAGCGGCGTTGTAATAGTTGCTGCTATAGTGTTACCGGCAGAACTGCTGCAGGTATTATTGCCGGTAATGGTAAACGAGTCGTCTGAAGGCGAAGTGGTAGACATACCTGCAGTTTGCAGCATTGTCTTTGTGCCAGTGTATGCATAATAGCTTCCGTCGGGATAAGTTATTTTACCTCCGGTTACTTTCGTTGTAATGTTCAGGCTGTTACCGGTACTGTTGTTTGTAATGCTGTAGGTGCCTTCTACCATGTAGCCATTTGCGCTGTAACCGCTGAAAGAAACACTTATAACGGTACCAACAGAACGAAATTTTCCCGAAAGCATATAGGTTATTTTTCCTTTGTGGGTCACCCCGCTTGAGCCTGTGCAGCCACTGGTTCCATAATCAATAACTACCGTTTTGGGATAGGTATCCTGGTCTTTAGGGGTTACGGTTACTGCAGCGCAGCCATGGGCGCTGCCCAAAGAATCTGCGCGGTTTGCCACGCTGCCATCGGCTATACGGCCGGTGGACAAACCGTTTTCATCGTTCACATTCATTACTTCATTAAATGCGTCATCATACAGGTTATCTGATGTGGCGTCTGAAGCGGTGAGCGTTGCTGCGGTGGCCTGGTCATCTGCACTGCCGGCAGTTGAATTGCTTTTTGAGCAGGCGGCGGCTATGGCAGATACAATAATGACTGCCGTGAAGGTCTTCCGGATAATCTTTGTTTTTTTCATGATCTTTTTTGGTTGTTTAGTTTTTTATGATATGGGATGAACAGACCGGCTTACAACGCTCTTGTTTAAGCCTGATTGCCCGGGTTCAGTAAACAGCTTTATTTCTTCAGTCAACGGTAGTTTACCTGCGGCCGCCCGCTCAGTTATTTTCACAAATTCCATTTCATATTGTGCGTGATTGGTTTTCATCAGCCTGTCCCAGATGTTGAAATACAGGCCATAATTGCCCTTGCCGTAATGATGGTGCATATTGTGGTGCGTAGAACTATTGTGCCATTTTATCCAGTGGCTGCCGGCAAACTTTGCCGGAAACAATTCATACCCCAGGTGCCCCATGATGTTCATCAGTATGGAATAAAGGCCAAAAACAGCCAGTGCCAGGGGGTGTATGGGAATCAACAGTGCAATAAACGGAATAGCGCCTGCTTCTACGATCGCTTCAATAGGATGAAAAGAATAAGCCGCCAACGGCGTTGGATTATGGCTCAGGTGGTGAATGTGGTGTACATAAGGAAATATTTTTTTCCAGTGCATCAGCCGGTGTGTCCAGTAAAAATAGGTATCGTGTATAATGATGGCCAATACAATACTGGCTGCAAAATACCAGCCCGGATGCTGGTCAAACTTTTTGTATATACGCGTATACCCATCTCCCGCAAGAATAAGGGTACCGCCAATCATCAGTGAAAAAATAAAAATACTGATAAAGGAATATTTTATTTCTGTACTGATATTTTTCTTCTTCGGGAAACGCAGTTGTATTTTAAACCGGTAGAAATTTTGTTTTTTCCATACATAAAAAAGCAGGTAGGCAATTCCTGCAAAGAGCAGGTAGCGGATACCATTGCTCAATAACATACTCATCCATTTCGCTATCATAATAATTAATTTCAGGTAGGAACGTTTACCAGGTACAAAGTTTACAGGCAGGCGGGCATTACCAGGCTGTTTTCAGTCAACGGCCAGGTTTGATCAGCCAATAACCGGCCGTAATATAAATAGATGAGTAAATTTGAAGACCGCATGAACGCAGACACTACCAAAAGGCCTTTCTTTCATTTTGGATTAAATACACAGATTGCATTCTGGACCATCCTCCTGATTGCAGTTACTTTTCTTTCCGCCAATGTAATAGGTTTTCCAAGAGCCGTCTTTCGCTCGTTACTTTTATTTCTGTGTCATGCAGCTATATTCTATAGCTTTTACAGCATTTTAGTACCAAGGTTTTTTGAAAAGAGAAAGTACGCAGCATTCACCCTGGCCGTCGTGGTTGTATTTGCCATTGTTACACCTTTCCGCTGGCTGATGGAAAATAATTTCCGGAATGTATTGGCTTCCGCTAACCCATTTGTTGTTACCCGTAAGAATATGCTATGGGTCATTATTTTTTCTGAATTCCTGGTAGCATCTTTTAGTTCTGTGCTCCGCATTGCCGTAAGCAGTTATGAGGCCAAAAGAAAAATTATTGAATTGCAGCAGGCGCACCTGGAAACCGAACTGCGCTTCCTGAAATCGCAGTTAAATCCGCATTTCCTTTTTAATACCATTAATAATTTATATGCGCTTGTCCTGGAGAAATCTGACAAAGCCCCGCAGGCACTGTTAAAATTATCTGCCCTGCTGCGCTATTTTTTATATGAATGCGTGAGCGACAAAGTGGCGATAGAAAAGGAATGGCAGGCTTTACTGGCCTATGAGGAGCTTTTTGGCCTGCGTTTCGAAAAAAAATTAAACGTACAATTGAGCAACCTGGTAGTGTCGCCCGGCATGATTGAACCAATGATACTGATTCCTTTACTGGAAAATTGTTATAAGCATTCGGGTATTGGCATGGAGCCTGCGGCCCATATAGAACTAAAGATGGTGCAACAGGAAGGAATGCTGCTGGCTGAATTTACCAATTCTATTTCACAAACAACCCCGGATAGTAACGAAAAAACCGGTGGCATTGGTTTGGCAGCCATTCAAAAACGACTGGCCCTTTACTACCCGGGCAGGCAGTCTATCAGCATTTCAAAAACTGAACATACTTTTTACGTGCACCTGTCAATCCCCCTTTCATGAAATTAAAATGTATCATAGTCGACGATGAATACCTGGCACTGCGCATCCTGAACCAATATATTGCGGATATACCTTCTCTTGATCTGCTGGCGCAGTTTACCAGTGCGCCGGCAGCACTTGATTTCCTGGAAAAGAATAAGGCGGATCTTGTTTTGCTTGACATACAAATGCCCGGATTAAATGGTATCGATTTTATAAAAAACTTGTCGTACAAGCCCCTCGTTATTTTTACCACTGCCAGGCAAGAGTATGCAGCAGCAGCCTACGACCTTGATGTGTTGGATTACCTGGTAAAACCCATCTCACCTGAACGTTTTAAAAAAGCCATTGAAAAGGCTTTGCAATACCAGCAATTGCAGCGATCGTCAAACGAGGAAAAAGCAGCCTCCTCTTTCCTTATCATTAAGGCTGACTACCGGACGGTACAGGTTGCTTATAAAGAAATTATCTTTATAGAAGGGCTGAGCGAGTACGTCAGGATACATACTCCTGAAAAAAAATACATTACGCTCGCCGCTCTGAAAGAAATCGACCAACAGTTGCCCGCGGGGGCATTTATCCGCATCCATAAATCGTACCTGGTTGGCAAAAAATTTATTGAGTCGTACAATGCAAGCGCCGTTACATTGCGTAACCAGATTTTATTGCCTGTCGGGAGAAAATATAAGGAGGCGTTTTTACAATGCATGCAATCCTGACTGCTTTAAACACAGTTGCTGCTGTTCGCAAATTTTGTATATTTAGTAACCGCTGCATGCGTGCCGGGTATACGCTGTATTTAACTTATAATCCATACAAAATGAGCAAGGAACAAATCAGGGACCTGGTCCTGTTTCTGCAACCTTTTGATAAAGAAATCCGCGAGACGGTATTTTGGTTAAGGGAATTTGTATGGGAACTTTATCCCAAAACCAATGAATTGATCTACGATAATTACAATGCGGTAGCTTTTGGCTGGTCGCCTACTGACCGGGTAGGACATACATTTTGTTCCATTGCCATTGGCAGAACAAGTAAAAATATACATTTCGGTTTTTACTGGGGCAATGAAATAACAGATCCCAAAAAAATGCTGCTGGGCGAAGGCAATCAATACCGCTATATTTTGGTGAAGGATAAAAACGATTTTCCAAAGACATATATCAAAACACTGATGAAAGGGGCCTATGCCAATTCTTTGGCAAAAGTGAAAGACAAAAAGCAACTGATGGAAGGCGCTACTATCGTAAAATCTATCTCTGCAAAAAAGCGGACGTTGAAGAGCAAGGCTACCAAAAAGAAAAAATAAAAAGAGATTTCAAAACATGAAATCTCTTTGATAAAACAAACAATTGATTGTCATGCCTTCTTAATAAGGCTAATTACAAATAGTAATAGCCATGCACCGCCAGCCGCAATAAATATCTGCCAAAGCAATCCGCCACCACCTATACCCAATTTACCGGCTACCCAGCCACCTACAATTCCACCAACAATTCCTGCAATAATATTACCGATAAGTCCAAAACCTGCGCCCTTCCACAGTTGACCGGCCAGCCAGCCGGATATTGCACCGATTATAAGAAACCATAATAATTCCATATTTGTTTGGGTTTAGAAGTGAATAAAAAAATGACATACTAAGATAATGAAGATTAGTAGCTATGCTATAGCTATCCTTACATATTGTTTTTTGGTATATAACAGTGCATAAAAAAAGCAACGGGGGCTTATTTAAAGTCCCCGTTGCTTTATGCCGATGATGATACGATTTATTTACCCACTTCTTCTATAACATGCCCTATACAACCATTTGGCATTTGAATATGCAGCAATGCGGCAAGTGTTGCGGCAATATCTGTCATATGTGTTTCGCGGTTGGTTTTGCCAGGTTTTATATTCCATCCATAAAACAGCAGCGGTATATGTGTGTCGTACGGATTCCAGGTGCCGTGGGTAGTGCCGGTTTTGCTATAGCCTTCAAACCATCCGGCTGCCAATATTATCTGCACACCTCCGCTTCGTTTAAAATTATAGCCATTTGCAATCATTGTTTTTATAGGTTCGGGTATGGGCGATTTGCCCAGTTCGGCCACATCTACTGCATAGCTGATGCCGGGCTGTTGCTGCAGGTAATCGGTTACTGCTTTTTTTATGGCAGTGTAGTCAAGATGTTCGTTATAAATTTTTGTAAGATTAAAATTTACCTGGTAGTTCATGATAGAACGGATTAGTCCCGGCGCATTAAATTTGGCAGCCAGTATTTTATTCAGTGTATCTGCCAGCGGCCTGGCATACCAGAAATCTGCCGGCAGGTTATGCTCCTGCATAAAACCAATTGCGTGAGCAGCGCCGTGATCAGCTGATAAAAAAACAAGGTACTGGCCCTTGCCAATTTCAGCGTCCAGTAATTGAAAAAAAGAAGCCAGTTCCTGGTCAAGCCGCAGGTAAGTATCTTCCACTTCAATTGAATTGGGGCCAAACATATGGCCTACGTAATCAGTAGAAGCACAATTGATGGTTAAGAAATCAGTTGCTGTACCACGTCCAAGCTGGTAGGCATCGAGTGCTGCTTTTGCAAAATCAAGCGTTAATGAATTACCAAAGGGAGTAGACCGGAAGCTGGCCTTGTTTTGTTTGTATATTTCTTTAATAGCATGCGGAAATGTAGTATTGGATTCGCCCTTAAACTTTCCTTCATAGGATTTATCATCTGTGTCGCTGTTGACATAAGTGGTTAGCGGATACAATGTGCTCCATCCGTTTTCTATTAGCTGGTCTACTTTATTACTGTTGTTGTACTTGTTTACCCAGTCTGGCAATTGCTGCATGTAGTAAGAGCTGGTTATAAAATGACCGCTTGCATCATCAAACCAAAAAGCCGCACTGGCCAAATGACCGGCAGGCAGAATAGAGGCCCGGTCTTTTAATGATACACCTACCACTTTAGATTGGAAATTGGTTGCCAGCCGAAGTTCATCTGTTATGGTTGATACCAGCAGGTTGCGCGGCGACATTTTGCCATCTTCTGATTCATTGCCCACACTTTGCACGGTAGTGTCGCTGGTACAATACATTGTTTTACCGGTTAATTGCTCCGTCCAGTCGTTACCGGCAATACCATGCAATGCGGGTACAGAACCGGTAAATATTGTAGAATGCCCTACTGCAGTATAGGAAGGCAGGTGAGAAATAAAAGTATTTTCGCAGGAGAACCCCTGGTTAAGCAGTCGCTTAAAGCCATCACTGCCATAACGGTTGTAGTAACGGTAAAGATAATCCCAGCGCATTTGATCGATTACAATACCCACCACCAGTTTGGGGCGCTGCAATGCTGCGGATGCTGGTTCGGTTGCATTTTTTGCGGCTGTTCTTTTTGACTGGGCGCTAATGGTTGTACTACAGAAAAGAATGACAATAACTGAAAGCAAAAACTTCTGCATGCTGTAAAATTATTTTCACAAATGTATATTACTGAAAGGTATACCAAAGATTAAAACAAAATGATTTTATAGTAACTATTTGCCAGTCGCAATAAGCGGCAATACCTATCCAGCCCGGGATAAGCAGCCTGTTTTGGAGAAGGGTTTCAACCTGCAGCTATAATTGATTGCAGTTATTTTTTGCTATTTAGTCAATGTATTTAAACCGGTTTTTGGCAAATCATAACAGGCAGTTAAGACTTTATACAGGCTTGCCTTTTTACCCGAATACTTTATCTTTGGCGCATTCCAAAAAAGTATTACCAAATACATACCTATGGCAGATGTTTTTGAAAAATTAGTTAAAGACGGCGGACCGATTGGCCAGCATATGAAAAGGGCCCATGGATATTTTACTTTTCCGAAACTGGAAGGGGAACTGGGCAGCCGCATGATGTTCAGGGGAAAAGAACGAATTGTATGGAGCCTTAATAATTACCTGGGCCTGGTAAACCATCCCGAAGTAAGGAAAGCAGATACAGCCGCAGCGGCACGCTGGGGCATGGGAAACCCCATGGGCGCCCGTATGATGAGTGGAAATACCAGTTATCATGAAGAACTTGAGAAAGTGGTAGCTGAATTTGTAGGACGCGAAGATGCCATGCTGCTGAATTTTGGCTACCAGGGTATCATGAGTTGTATAGATGCTTTGGTAAACCGCCGCGATGTAATTGTTTATGATGCCGAAGCGCATGCCTGTATTGTGGATGGCATAAGGCTTCATATGGGATACAGCTATAAATACAAACACAATGATGTAGCCGATTTTGAAAAACAACTGGAACGTGCTGCACGTATGGTTGAAAAAACCGGCGGTGGTATCCTGGTTATCACCGAAGGTGTGTTTGGTATGAGCGGCAACCAGGGTAAACTGAAAGAAATTGTGGCACTTAAAAAGAAATATGAATTCAGGATTTTGATAGACGATGCACATGGTTTTGGTGTAATGGGCCCAACTGGTGCGGGTGCAGATGAAGCACAGGGATGCCAGGAAGAGGTGGATCTTTATTTCTCCACTTTTGTAAAATCAATGGGAAGCATTGGTGCTTTTATTGCAGGCCGTAAAGATGTGCTGGCTTACCTGCGTTACAATACACGTTCGCAAATTTTTGCCAAAAGCCTTCCGCTGATTATTGTAGAAGGCATGCTGAAAAGAATGGAGATGCTGAAATCGATGCCCGAACTGCGGAGCAAATTATGGTACAATGCCAATAAACTACAAAAAGGTCTTAAAGAAAACGGCTTTGATATTGGAACAACCAACACCATGGTAACCCCTGTGTACATGAAAGGCGATATTCCGGAAGCCACGGCCATGGTACTTGACCTGAGAGAAAATTATGGCATTTTTTGTTCCATAGTGGTGTACCCGGTAATACCAAGGGGGCAAATTATTTACCGCCTTATTCCTACCGCCGCGCATACAGATGCAGATATAGAGGACACCCTGAAAGCATTTACCGAAACAAAAAAGAAATTGGATGAGGGCAGTTACCGGGCGGCAGAAATTCCTGATATGGCCGAAGTATAAAAAATAAAATAGCCAGGCATCCTGGCGTTTAAGCGTTTTCACTTAAACATAGTTACCCAAAAAAGTAAAAATCCCTCAAATTGAGGGGTTTTTTATTAATAAGGCTTGCATTGACCAAAAAAAAATCCCGCCTCACGGCGGGATGCACTAATCAAATACCATTAACCATTAAACCTTATCCTATGAAAATTCAAATATAGGATGTTGCGACAATAAAACTAGTTGCATGAGAAAATATTTTTTTACCCACTTACCTTAGTTGATCGACATCAATTAAAAGAATTTCTTGTATTGAGCAAATTTTAGCGGAATAACCAGAGGAACAGTCAGAAACTGCGACCGGGAGGTCTTCTAAAAAAAAGAGGGCCAGGATAGAAATCCAGCCCATTTTAATCCAATATCCTATGAAAAACCTACTTCTCAGACAGTATGCAGAACAGTATCGTTGCATGATGACAAAAAAAAGGCCCCGATAGACATCAGGGCCGTTTCAATCCAATATTCTATGAAAATCAGTTATGTATATTTCAAATTCTCTGCCAAAGCTTACCACTCGCTTTTAAAGGCTTTCTGGTAGTCTGCAAAAGGCTGTTTTCCATATTTGCCATCGCCAAAATAACGAACGATCAATTCCAGGTCTTTTACTTCCAGGTAGCCTGGAACCGGCTGTGGGCCGCTATTATCGGTGGGAATGATAATGGTGGTGGGAAAAGATAAACGGCCATACGTTAAATAATTGGCAAAATCATTCGTGCGGCTGGCATTATTAAAATTATAGGTCTTTTCATTCCAGCTCACCGCCTCTTTTGTTTCTGCATTCAATTTAACGGGATAAAAATTTTGCTCCAGGTAGGCAATTACGTTCGGATTGGTATAAGTCTTTTTATCCATCACCTTACACCACCCGCACCAGTCGGTATAAAGATCTATCAAAATAGGTTTTTTTTCTTTTAACATCGCCTGCTGTGCTTCCTTCAATGTCATCCATTTCAGCTTCTCCCCTTTTACAACCGGTTTGTTTGCGAAGGAGAAAAAAAGCACAAAGCCCATAATTATAGCGGTAGTAAGCTTAGGCATGGTATTTTTGTTTATCATCCAAAGTTAAACGTTTGCGGCATGAACAAAATTGTTATAGCGGTAACAGGCGCCAGCGGTGCCATATACGCCAGGCTGGTTCTGGACAAATTACTTGCCATAAAAGCGCAATGGACCGAAGTTGCCGTAGTTATGACAGACAATGCCAGGGAAATCTGGAAAACGGAGCTGGACAACGAAAGCTATTCCGGTTATCCTTTCAAATTTTATACCCAGCAAGATTTTTCAGCCCCTTTTGCCTCAGGGTCGGGAAAATATACTACGATGGTTATTGTGCCTTGTTCTATGGGTACCCTGGGCAGGATTGCCATGGGCGTTTCAAATGATTTGATTTCACGCAGCGCCGATGTTATCCTGAAAGAGAGAAGAAAACTGATATGTGTTGTCAGGGAAACACCGTACAACCTGGTTCATATCCGAAATATGGAAACCGTAACCCTGGCGGGTGGTATCATTTGCCCGGCTACACCTTCTTTTTACAGCAAACCCACCAGCATTGAGGACGCCGTAGCCACCGTAGCCGACAGGGTTTTAGATCTCGCCGGCTTTGACATCAGTACGTTTCGCTGGGGAAAATCCTGAGGACCCGGGGCCCTGGTAAAGGGAAGGGACTACTCACGATTGACGCCTCAGGTTTCACCTTATTATCTCAGATCTACCTCTTCTACGCCGGGATATTTGCTTTTATCGAACACAAACAGTTGATCATTTACGGTAGCATTGCCATTAAGCGAGTTGACCGTATAGGTAATTTTATTGCCATTTTTGTCGAGCACTTTTGCACTATAGATATTTTGTTTCAGCTTATCTACATACACATAGACTTTATGAAAAGTCTTGCTCTTATCAGTGGGTGTCATCTCTATTTCCTGCAGGTTACGTGTCCCGTCTTTTTGCTCTCCGTTTAGTTTATACAGAAAATCCTTGTCGTAAAAATTTGTCAGTAAACTCTGCGGGGTAATGGTTTTTGCTGAGGGATCAACTTTTGTAATAGTTACTTCATTGGAAGATTTATCATATGTCCAGGTGTTGGCGCCATCAGAAAAAAACTCTTTCGAATCCTTACCGGTCAAAGTTGCCCTGTATTTATTCCCTTTCATATACACCGTACCCTTCTGCGTGCCCTGTAATTTGCCTTTACCATCTTCGATTTTTAGTGTAAACACCGCCTGGACAGCCTTATAGGTTTTAAATTTTGCGCTTACGCCATCCAATATTTTTTTTGCTGCGGGGTCATTGCTTACACCTGCCTGTGCATTACCTGTTACCACCAGCCCTGCCATCAAACCAATCATTAAAAATTGTTTCATCATAAAGTATTTGTTAAAAAATAAATGCGGCGCAAAGATAGGCTTTGACCGCGGGTTCTGACAACACATGGTTAAAAGCGTTTAAAAAGGCACTGTTAAAAATATGGTGGTGTTTAAAGATGAGGAATAACATGGTATGGCCGGCGTACTCCCTCCCTGCCTGCGAATTAAAAGGAGACCTGTAGTGTGGCTATGCACCTAACCCAGCAAGCTTAGCTGTTGTTGTAAATCGGCTTCTGTTTTTATCAACACTTCCCGCACCTTGCTTCCCTGGTTGGGTCCTACAATGCCCGCGGCTTCCAGTTGGTCCATTAAACGGCCGGCGCGGTTATAGCCCAGTTTCATACGGCGCTGCAACAGGGAAGTAGACCCGCTCTGGCTTTGCACAATCAGCCTGGCCGCGTCGTCAAACAATGAGTCCCGGTCGCTTAAATCAAATTCCTTGCCTTCCATTTCCTTTTCATCTACATATTCGGGTAGCAAAAATGCCTGGGTATAGCCACGCTGATCGCCAATGAAATTAGTAATCTCTTCTACTTCGGGTGTATCTACAAATGCGCATTGCAAACGCGTTAGTTCTCCATTGTATGAAATCAGCATATCGCCTTTTCCGATCAGTTGCTCAGCACCACCCGTATCAAGAATGGTACGGGAGTCTATTTTAGACGATACTTTAAATGCAATGCGCGCCGGGAAATTGGCTTTAATGGTACCTGTTATAATATTAACCGAAGGGCGCTGGGTAGCAATAATGAGGTGTATACCAATCGCACGCGCCAACTGGGCCAACCGTGCAATAGGCATTTCTACTTCTTTACCCGCCGTCATAATCAGGTCCGCAAACTCATCTATAACCAGTACAATAAAAGGCAGGTATTGATGCCCTTTTTCAGGGTTCAGCCGTCTGCGTACAAATTTATCGTTGTATTCTTTGATATTCCTGGCGCCGGCTTCCTTTAATAAATCATACCGGTTATCCATTTCAATACAAAGCGCATTGAGCGTATGAATTACTTTTTTAGTGTCGGTTATAATGGCATCTTCTTCGCCCGGCAGTTTGGCCAGGAAATGTTTTTCTATGGTGCGGTAGATACTCAGCTCTACTTTTTTGGGATCAATGAGTACCAGTTTCAGGTGCGAAGGGTGCTTTTTATACAACAATGAAACCAGGATCGCGTTCAGGCCAACAGACTTACCCTGACCGGTGGCCCCGGCCATTAAAAGGTGGGGCATGGTAGTAAGATCAACAATAAAATTTTCATTGTCTATTTTCTTACCAATTGCTATGGGCAGACTGTAGGCGCTGTTTTGAAATTTATCTGCATTCAGCAGGGTCTTCATGCTCACTACCGTCTTTTTTACATTGGGCACTTCTATACCAATGGTACCTTTTCCGGGTATGGGCGCAATGATGCGTATGCCCAGTGCGGCAAGACTTAATGCAATATCATCTTCCAGGTTTTTGATACGCGATATACGCACCCCCGCGGCGGGTACAATTTCATACAGGGTAACGGTTGGACCTACCGTGGCAGATATCTTCTGAATAGCAATATCATAGTTCTTCAGCGTGTCAATAATCCGGTCTTTGTTGCTTTCCAGCTCACCGGGATCCTGTATAATTTTTTCGCTGCCATGCGTTTCAAGCAAATCAAGTGAAGGATATTTGTAATCACGCAGGTCAAGCGTTGGTTCATATAAATCCGTTTCGCTGAATGCTTTTTTTTCGCTTTCAATTTCAAGCGTGGTATCATTGGCAGCTTCTTTAATTTCAAAAGAAACATCGGCCACCTGTTGTTTCTTTTCTTTTTTCTCCGGTTTTGCAGGCGGCGTAATTGTTTCTCCGGGTATTGTTTCAGCAGGGTTATTGAAATCATTTTCGCCCGAAAAATCCATCCCATCCTTTTCAGTAAGCTTTAATTCAAACACTGGTTCGGTGTATATTTCTTTGGAAGCAACCAGGGGCCCCTGTCCTTTTTTTGTTGCATTGCCCTTGCTGTTGGCGGGTGTTTCTATAAATAATGCAGCTTCTCCATCTCCGCCCTCCTCATCTGCAGCAACACTGTCTTTGAGCGGCTGGTTTTTTCTCTCGGGCAATTTTGGCACTTTAAATACCGGGTTAAAACGCCAGATAATATAGGCAAGACCTATTACAGAAAGCAAGGCAGCCGTACCCAGTGTTCCAATGGCCTGTACAAGAAACTTACTGATATTTTCTCCAAAACCCCCGCCCCACGGAAAGGCATTACCACTCATAATAAAAGACAAGGTAACACTGAAAAATACCAGGCCGGCCACTACGTATTTGGTATTTCTCCAGATGGAAAAATATTTTTTGCTGAACAGCAGGTTTACACCCGACACAAAGAAAAATGTACAAAGAAAAAACGATGCAATACCAAAACCATAATAAAAGAAGAAATGAGACACCACCGCACCCAGGTTACCCAGCAGGTTCATTGTTTTTATACCGCCCGAAGAAAATAAAGGAGACAATCCTTTATTCAGAACACTGGCCTGGTCAGCCTTCCATGTAAATAAATAAGAAGCAAATGCCACGAAAAGAAAGAATGCCAGCAAAATAAGAACCGCCCCGGTGATCTTATGGGTACGTTCATCTTTTACCAGGTTTTTTATAGGTAATGGGGGGTCTTTTTCAGTTTTTAGTTTACCCGCCTCTGTTACCTTGCCCTTCTTTGACTTTGCCTTATCTGCCATGGCGGCAAAGATAAGCATATAACCAAATCATCCGATGGCAATGCACTACAGCATTACTAAAAGAAAGTTGTAATTTTCTGTTTTAATTGTTATCCCTGTCTGCCAGATAAAACAACCGGTCAAAATGAAGTTTGCACAGCTCCGCCAGAAAAAAAATATTTTTTTCCTGCTGTTATTTATTGCGGCCAGCAGCCCGCTGTTACTGGCTGCCCAGCAACAGGTACCGGTAATTGATGTAGCTAAAATTATCCTTTCCGACACCATTAATTTCCGCAGCATCTGCTTCCAGGACAGCCTGCATAAAATAAAACCTGCCGACCTGCAGGGTCTGGCGTTTACCCGGGCACCCAAAGGCATTTTCCGGCATCTCACCATCGATCAAACAGAAAAAGACTGGTGGATTTGTTTCCGGTTAAAAAATACAGCAGACAGCCTTATCAAGGTCTATTTTTTTCCGGGTGTATATGCCAGCACAATTGATATCTATGAATACAAAGATTCATTAAAGACCATTGCGCCGGTACCGCTTTCCATGCCAAATATTGCCGATTCAATCGGCTACAGGGGTATCCATATTGCCCCGGGCCAGGAGGGCCTGTACTACGCCCATTTAAAATTTGTAAATACTACTGTAAATGCCATGGATCTCCGGATTATCAGGGATTACTACCTGGTTCCTTTTTCAAGAACCCTGAAAATACAGCTCAACAATGGCAACATGTACACATACATCATTTCCGGCATCCTGCTAATGATGATTTTTTATTCCATGGCCGTCTTTATTCTCAACGGCAGCATCGAATTCATGTACTATGCCTGTTTTGCATTGTTTACAGGACTGCTTTTCTTTTTAAAATCTTTTTATACAAAGAGCACGGTATCGTTTAACTATTATTTCGAGAGTTATCTTGATTTTGTTATCCAGAGCCTGGGCATTTTTTTCTACCTTATTTTTTTGAGAAAGTTTCTTGAGACAAAAAAAAACTTCCCTTTCCTGGACAAATTGTTCATAGGCGGACAAATCAACATCATCATCAGCCTGCTGCTTTTCTCCTGGTTTGATTTTGGGTACAGCAGTTTCCAGGCACAGGAAACCATTGAGACAATTACAAAATTAATCTGGATTGGTACCACCGTGGTGTTTATCGTATATGCTTTATGGCAGAGAAATAAGATGCTCAACTTTCTGGCGGCGGGGCATTTCTTTTTACTGGCCCTTTCGGCATTTTCGCTGGCGTTGATTTTCTTCCCGGGTATGTTAAAACTACCCGCTCCGTCTATCTGGCGTGATGCCATTTTTTATTATGAACTGGGCATGACAGTGGAACTGGTCTTTTTCCTGATGGCCCTTGCTTTTAAAAACCGCCACGATATTATTGAAAGAACCAGGGAACGGGAACGTCTGCTGCTTGACAATGAAAGAAAGGAATTTGAAAAGCAACTGGCCATAGTAGAAGCCAAGCAGGAAGAACGCGATCGTATCTCAACCGATATGCACGATGAACTGGGTTCTGGTGTTACCGCCATCCGCCTGATGAGTGAGATAGTTAAAACAAAAATGAAAGACAATACCCTTCCTGAAATAGATAAAATCTCCAATAACGCCAATGACCTGCTCAGCAAAATGAATACTATTATCTGGACAATGAGCAGTAGTAATGACAAGCTTGACAACATGATTGCCTATACCCGTTCGTATGCACTGGAATATTTTGAAAACACCAATATAGACTGTCATTTTGCAAGCGCTGAAAACATTCCTCCTGTAGAAATGAGCGGCGAAAAACGGCGGAACGTTTTCCTGTGTGTGAAGGAATCGCTGAATAATATAGTAAAACACGCCAGGGCAAATGATGTATGGATAAAAGTTACCGTGGTACCCGGCACACTGGAAATAGAGATACATGACAATGGTGTCGGCATCAACCTGCAAAAACTGCGCGAATTTGGCAATGGACTGAACAATATGAAAAAAAGAATAGAGAGTATCGACGGCAGTTTTGCCATTATCAATAAGGAAGGCACTACTACTACGCTTACTGTGCCCATGTAAAAAAACTATGGCCGGGCTTATTCATTTACCGGCCCCTTTTTGATGAACGCAATTACCATAGTTATCCAGCCCGCAATAAAAAATAATCCGCCAAAAGGCGTAAGGATACCAATCTTTGAAACACCCACTGTATCGGTAGCTTTTAATGCGGTAAGTACATACAGCGATCCTGAAAATAAAATAATCCCAATCTGGAAAAAATTACCCGCCCATTGCAACAGCGAACCAGGGTATTTTTCGTATAAAATGGCCACCGCCAGCAGGGCAAATGCATGATAAAACTGGTAACGCACACCCGTTTCGAAGGTGGCTACTATATCGGCCGGTACAATTTGCCTTAGCCCGTGTGCGGCGAATGCGCCCAATGCTACTGATAATGCACCAATTAATGAAGCTGTAACTAAAAACCACCTATGCATGCGCTATTGATTTTAATAATGATTCTGTTGTGATACCCTCTTCATGCAGCATTACATGTGCCTGCTCGTAATACATTTTCCTGTCCTGCAGCTTTTTGATGATATACGATTTCAGTTCACTGTCTGAAATATTTTTTATCAGCGGCCTGCTATTCTTTTGTTTCAGCAGGCGTTCCAGCAGCGTATTTACCGATGTATTCAGCCAAACTACGGTCCCCTGCTGTTTCATAAAATCTATATTATTAAAAAAACAGGGCGTACCCCCGCCGGTAGAGATAATCACATCGTCGTGATCTTCGGCCAGGGCTTCCAGCACTTCCTGTTCTTTTATGCGGAAATATTCTTCGCCCTTGTCATGAAAAATCTGCTGCACACTCATTTTTTCCGAAGCCACAATTACCTCATCCAGATCAAAATAAGGCAGGCTGGTCTGCTGCGACAATATTTTACCCCAGTGCGTTTTGCCCGAGCCCATAAAACCGATTAAAAATATCTTCATATTGAAGCTCATGAGAATCATCCGAAGTCTGAGGTCTGAGGTCGGAAGTCAGAGGTCAGAAGTCAGAAGTCGGAGGATTTTGGATGTTAAAATGATTTCCAGTTTTCGAATAATTTATACAGTCTTGCTCCTAATGCTTCTGATTTGGTGCTAAAATCCTGGTAATTCCCGGCAGACAAATAACCACAATCTTTTGCAAATAAAAACCAGGTTTTGGTTTCTTCCAAAGAACCCATTGCGTAAACCAGGTGTCTTTTAAAATCATTTTCATAGACACGTTTGCCCCAGCCTTCGGCAATATTTGCGTACACAGATCTTGAAGATCTTACAATCTGATCTGTAAGGGAATATTTTTCTTCTTTTGGAAAAAACCTGGTCAAATTAAATACATCCATCGCAAGCTGACAGGAAGTTTGAAAGACTTCCAAATCAGAAATTTTCTTTATCATAAGGAATAGGTTTACAAAAGGGTCAAAAGCGGAGCTAACGATCTGACCTCCTACTTCCTGCCTCTGACATCATTTAAACGCATTGATACCCGTTACGTCCATACCGGTAATCAGTAAATGCACATCGTGCGTTCCCTCGTAGGTAATTACACTTTCTATATTCATCATATGGCGCATAATACTGTACTCGCCTGTAATACCCATCCCGCCCAGCACCTGTCTTGCCTCCCGGCTTATATTTTGTGCAATCTCGCAACCATTTCGTTTAGCCATGCTTACCTGTGCCGGCGTTACCTTGTTTTCATTCATTAAAACACCCAGCCGCCAGTTCAGTAATTGTGCCTTGGTAATTTCGGTAATCATTTCTGCCAGTTTTTTTTGCTGCAGTTGAAAACCGGCAATAGGTCTGTCAAATTGTATTCTTTCTTTTGAATACCGCAATGCAGTATCATAGCAATCCATGGCCGCGCCTACAACGCCCCAGGCAATACCATAGCGGGCCTTGGTTAAACAACTTAAGGGACCTTTCAGACCCTGTACATTGGGCAGTATATTTTCTTTGGGAATTTTCACATTATCGAAAACCAGTTCCCCGGTTGCACTTGCCCGTAAGCTCCATTTGCCATGCGTGGTGGGGGTAGTAAATCCTTCCATGCCACGTTCGGCAATTACTCCACGCACGATGCCCGCTTCATCCTTGGCCCATACCACGGCCACCTGCGCATAGGGTGCATTGCTGATCCACATTTTGGCACCATTTAAAACAACATGATTGCCTGCATCCTTAATGGTTGTCAGCATACCGCTTGGATCACTGCCGTGATTGGGTTCGGTTAGTCCAAAACAACCCAGCCATTCACCGCTGGCCAGTTTGGGTAAATACTTTTTCCGCTGCGCTTCGCTGCCATAGGCATAGATGGGAAACATGACCAGCGAACCTTGTACAGATGCGGTAGAACGCACCCCGCTGTCACCGCGTTCCAGTTCCTGCATCATCAAACCATAGCTGATATAATCCAGCCCGCCGCCGCCGTATTCAGCCGGCACGGTTGGGCCAAAACAGCCCAGATCGCCCAGTTGTTTTACAATCTGTTGCGGAAATTCGGCCCGCTGGGCATAGTCTTCAATAACAGGAGAAATTTCTTTTTTTACGTACGAGCGCACGCTTTCACGAACCAGCTTTTGTTCCTCTGTCAATAATTCATCTAACTGAAAATAATCCGGGCTTTGAAACAAATCTTTAGACATGACAAGACAGGTTTTAGACAGTTGTACTGACTGATTTGCCGGTACCAGCATTGTACCCCGGCCGGGCATCGTTGCGTCGCAATCCTTTCATCTGCAGTATCGTTATTCAGCGCCGCAGCGGATAGTCAGGTACCAGCAATGGCGAAAGTAAGAAAAGTTTTTTTGGCCGCCCCGCTGGCAAAGCAGAACCTTTCCTGGCGAAACGCAGCCTGGTAAAATGCCGGGAAAGATATACATAGCCGGCACCCGACACTACTTACTTCCTTTTATGCTGTCTTCTTTTTCAGGGAAAAAGTTTAAAATTTTTCCCACTGGTGCAACATGTCAGTTATTATTGCGACCTTATACCAAACACCAGCAAAAAATCAGTTTTGGAATTAACCGCCACTATAGCTTACGATGAGTTAGTTGAACGCTGCAAACAGGGTGACAGCCTGGGTTATAGCGAGTTATACAACAAATATGCCAAGGCCATGTTCAATACCAGCCTGCGTATTGTGAACAATGTGGGCGATGCGGAAGATGTACTGCAGGATGCTTTTGTAGATGCTTTCAGACATCTGAAAGATTTCAGGTACAACAGCACATTTGGTGCCTGGCTGAAAAGGATTGTGATCAATAAATCCATCAGCCTGCTCCGCAAAAAGAAACTGCAACTGGTAGATATAGAAACCACACAGGTGGCAGACAGAAGTGATTACGAAACCGTGGATGAAGTGGCTTTCCAGTATAAAGTAGATGAAGTAAGGAATGCCATACAAAAACTGCCGGATGGCTACAGGGCCGTAGTGAGCCTGTACCTGCTGGAAGAAATACCACAGGAAGAAATCGGTAAGATGCTGGGTATATCTCACAACACGGTTCGCACCCAGTACCACCGGGCCAAACAAAAATTAATGGGTATCCTAAAAGAAGGAGGAGTATCATGAGCAATTTAGAAGATTTTGTAAAAAACAACCGGGAAGATTTCGACAAGTTTGAACCCGGACCTGTGGTGTGGCACAATGTGCAGCAACAATTGAAAAAACCCGCTGAACAAAAAGGCATACTTATCAGCATGAAAATGTTGCGCTGGACTGCTGCAGCGGCCGTTATACTGGCACTGGGCACAGGCGGCTGGTATTATATGCAGCATAATAAAAAAAACCCGGAAGACAACCTGGCGAATGTAAAAAACCAACCCGCAGCAACAAACGATTTACCGGTTGTAGCAAAGAAAGAAACCAAAAAAGAAACACCCGATACCAGCGAGCACCGCAATGCACCGGCCAAAGTGAACAATGATACCCAACTGGCACAAGTGAGTGATGCAACCAGTGATGCAGATGCCAACGAAGAAATGGTGCACTATGCAAGGCTGATAGAACTGAAACAAAACCAGATTAAGAAAATCAAAAAAGATGAACCCCTGCTGTACAGCAAATTCGCCGGCGACTTTAACAAGCTGGACAGCACTTTTCATACACTGAAAAAACAACTTCCTGTAAATCCTAACCGCGAACAGATTTTGGAAGCCATGATTCAGAACCTGCAGTACCAGGAAGCGTTACTAAATCAGCAATTAAACATTATCAAAAAAATTAACAACACAAAAAAAGAAGCATATGAAAAAGCATATAGAAGCGCGTAAATATATTATAACCGCTGCGCTTTTACTGTTAACCAGCACCTGGCTGTTTGCAACCGATGGCCCTGATATAGAAAAAAGGAAAACCTATTCCAAATCTTATAACATTGGCAGCAACGATAAAATAAGCATCAGCAACCAGTTTGGACAGGTAAGAATAAATACCTGGAGTAAAAGCGAAGTAAAAGTAGATGTTACCATTATTGTAACCGGTTCAAATGAAGAAAAACTGCAAGCCATCATTGATGACATCACTATTGAAGACAATAAAGGAAGCGATGGCGTTTCATTTAAAACAAACTTCAATAACCGCGAATCGAAGGAAAACAAGAAACACGGCGATGGCAATAAGAGTATGGAGATAAACTATGAAGTGAATATGCCGGCATCCAATCCATTTGTCCTGAATAACCAGTTTGGCAAATCATTCGTGCCCGATATGAGCGGACCGGTTGAACTGACACAAAAATTTGGCGACCTGGTGGCTGGCAATTTAACCAACGCAAAAGAACTGCATGTTGAATTTGGAAGTGTGGTTGCGGAAAGCGTGAACAATTGCAAAATAGTAGTGAAGTTTTCCAAAGCCGAAATTAAAAAGTTGAGCGGCGCCATAAAAGCAAGTTTTGAATATTGTGATAAAGTAAAGCTTGCTTTAACCAATAACACATCCGATTTCAATGTAAACAACCAGTTTTCAACTATTGAAGTAGCAGTGTCTGACGGCTTCAGCGGCGACTTTGATATCCATACCAATTTCGGCGAGTTTCATAACAGCACCCCAATAGTCATAAAAGAGGCAAAGGAAGATGATGATGAGCATGGACCCAAGTTTGACAAAGACTATTCCGGAAAAAGTGGCAGCGGAGCCTGTAAAGTAAAAATTAAATCCAGTTTCGGAAAAGTGCGGTTTATCTAGTCAAAAGAAAATAACGGAAAAAACGTTTAATACCGAATGTGGAACGCGGCATACCAATTAAGATGGTTATGCCGCGTTTTTTTGCAGCATGAATAGATAAATAGCTCCTCGGCACAAAAAAAATAAGACGTCCATCATTTTCTCTGTTACAGGTATTTGCTCATCTCATACCGGTACTGCTGCGCAATGACCCTTGCCTCTGCCGCAAAATCTTCCTTTTCTGAGGCATAAATAACAGCGCGGCTAACGTTTACCAATATACCAATATCTGTATTCATGGCTTTCTCAGAAATCTCCTGCAAACTACCGCCCTGCGCGCCTACGCCCGGTACCAGGAAAAAATGATCAGGCACCAGTTTACGGATATTGATAAATTCATCTGCCTGCGTGGCCCCTACTACAAACATCAGGTTATCCGGGCTGCCCCAGGTGGCAACCGTACGCAATACTTTCTCGTATAATTTTTCGTGCAGGTCAGCGCCATTTTTTGCATCTTCGCCCATCATACCCTGCAATTCAAAATCTTTTGCTCCCTTGTTGGAAGTAAGTCCCAGTACAATGGCCCATTTATTTTCATATTCAAGAAACGGCTTTACGCTGTCTTCTCCCATATAAGGCGCCACGGTAATGGAATCAAAAGATAATGCTTCAAAAAATGCTTTTGCATACTGGCTGCTCGTATTGCCGATATCTCCCCTTTTGGCATCTGCTATGGTAAAAATATTTTCAGGAATATAATTAAGCGTTTTTTCCATCGCCTGCCAGCCCTTCAGCCCCTGCGCCTCATAGAAAGCCGTATTTATTTTATAGCTTACACAAAGATCTTCTGTAGCATCTATAATGGCTTTGTTGAAAGCAAAAACCGGATCGGGTTCATGTAAAAGATGTTTTGGAATTTTTGTAATATCCGTATCGAGGCCTACACAGAGATAAGATTGCTTGCTGCGTATTTGTTCAATTAAATGCTGCCTGGTCATACGGCAAATGTAGTTTTTATCTTAGTTACCCGCAAAGCATTGCGGGTAGTTTGTGTTACAGCAACTATCTGGCACCGGCAAAAAATCATTTCCGAATGGTTATATTTGAGAAGAAATCTTAATTATTGTATTATGGGAAAACTTGTTGTAGAAAACACCATCAGCATTCATGCACCCATAGATAAAGTATGGGACACGCTGGTAAACCCGGAAGAAACAAAAAAATACATGTTTGGTTGCGAAACGGTATCCGACTGGAAGCCCGGCAGCCCGCTCTTGTGGAGGGCGAATTACCAGGGCAAAGAAATGGTTTTTGTAAAAGGCAATATCATTGCCATTCAACCGCCGGTGCTGCTTACCTATACCGTTATTGATCCCAATGCCAACATGCCCGATATTCCCGACAATTATTTGAACGTTTATTACCGGCTTTCGGAACAGGATGGTATTACTACCTTAACCGTTAGTCAGGATGGTTTTGAAAAAGCAGCAGACGGAGAAAAAAGGTACAATGATGTGTATAATAAGGGAGAGGGCTGGAACCCAATACTCGTGGAAATAAAAAAAGTAGCGGAAGCCGGGTAATATATGTCCGGTAATAAACAAACCGGTGCAGTAGCATAAACAATTGTTCAACTCTTTGGTTATAGTGCCTGCATAAAAGACACAATATGGACAAACAAGACCTGATTATTACAATGATTATAGCCGAGTGGCAAAAGCAAAATGCACGGCTTGATAAGTTACTTGAAACACTTTCCGATGAACAATGGCTGGCAGATACAGCGCCTGAAAGAAACAGTGGTGTTTACCTCGTTGGGCATTTGACCGCAGTTAACGACGGAATGCTGCCCTTGCTTGGCTTCGGACCCAGGCTGCATCCCGAACTGGAAGCCTTCTTTCTTACCAACCCCGATAAGTCGGGCCCGGAGAAACCGTCGCTGGAAACGCTAAAAGGCTATTGGAAAGAAATCAATGCCAAACTTACGCAGCATATGCGCGAATTAAAGGCAGGTGAATGGCTGAGCCGGCATACCGCCGTTTCAGAAGAAGATTTTGCAAAGGAACCGCACAGAAACAAACTGAATATTATCATTAACAGAACCAATCACCAAAGCTATCACCTGGGGCAACTTGCCTACCTTAAGTAGACCGAACAATTAATCAACCAGGATTTTTAAAGGAATAAATAATTGCCTTTATGGTTATTTTGTATAACTGTAAAGGCTTTTTTTTATCCCAGTTGTTAAAAAATAAGAGTGGATAAGATAACAGTGTGGCTAAAATTCAAAAACCATATTTTTTTCGGGATTGGTTACCTTGGTGCTTTTCTTGTCTGCACCTACCTGTGCATGCACGATGCTTATCTGCGAATCGTACAGCTCGTACAAAAGGCTATTGCTAACTTCTATTTTATGTACGCTGCTGATATTTTTCACCTGGTAATAGCTCCACAAAGAAGCGCCTTCGGCTTCGTAACCTATAAACTCCAGCGAAACGGGTTTGCCATCGATTTTAATTGACAGGTGTTTTTTTACATAATCGCTCAGCTGCTGCTGTGCTTTTTTGGGATCTTTCGGGCTGGACAGTTCCACGGGTGTATTTAATTCCTTTTTAATGGTCTTCTCCGTATCATCCAGAAAAAGCTTGCAGGATATTTCCAGTGTCTTTTCTTTGGCGTTATGGTTTATTTCTGTGACACTTACATAAAAAGGGTGCGGTAACGCCAACAGGCCAATCATCAGCCATTTATAAAAGAATGCAGCCATTGCTAAATAAAATTTTTCTGCTACAAATCTCTTGATTATTTTCCATGTTCTGTGCAGTTAATCGTTAAAAGCGCAGGTAAGATGCCGTGCCAGGCTGCAAATGAATGATTTCAGATTATATTTTGCTTTGGGAACCGACCATATCCTTACCTGGGAAGCATTGGATCATATACTTTTTGTGGCTGCCCTTTGCCTTCGCTATAGCTGGAAAGACTGGAGAAAAATAGCCGTTTTGGTAACGGCTTTTACGATTGGCCATTCTATTACACTTGCACTCAGCGCGTTGAACTATGTGCGGGTTCCCGTGAATTGGATAGAGTTTGCAATACCCCTTACGATTGCCGCCACTGCTATTAATAATTTGGTACAAAAACCAACCGATAAGATAAAAAAGCTGCCGGTGATTTATTTTTTTGCTTTATTTTTTGGCTGTATTCACGGCCTGGCCTATGCAAGTGCTTTTCTTGACCTGGAGGGAAAAGAAGGACTGGTAGCACACTTATTTGCATTTAACCTTGGCATAGAACTGGCTCAGTTAATGGTGGTGGCTGCCATATTGCTGTTGTCTTTTGGAGTGGTTGAGTTGTTAAAGATTTCAAAATCAGGCTGGATTCGGGTAGCTTCGCTGACCATTCTTGCCGTTTCGCTATACATGGCTTTTCAGAGATTTCCCCATAAAAAAACAATTAATAATGAGAAAACAGCTTTTGCTTCTTTTAGCAATTACATGTACCTGCAGTGTACTTACTGCACAAAATATCCAGAACAACCCGGGGTCTAACCACGGCAATAAATTTGAGCAACTGGGCACCATCCTGCCTACGCCCAATGAGTACCGTACCGCCAGCGGCGCGCCCGGCCCCAAATACTGGCAGCAACGTTGCGACTATGATATAAAGGCTGAACTGGACGAACCCAATTATAAACTAAACGGCAGTGAAACCGTTACCTATTTCAATAATTCGCCCAGCGAGCTTACTTACCTGTGGCTACAGCTCGATGAAAATGAACACAGCGCAAAAAACAACGCCAATTACCAGAATGAAAGCACGATGCCAAAGCAGATGACCGACAATAGCCTCAGGAGAATGGAAATGGCTGCCGAAGGAGATGGCGGCGGTGTAAATCTGCTGAAAGTAACAGATGCATTGGGTAAGCCTTTAAGATATACTGTAAATAAAACCATGATGCGGCTTGAATTGCCTGCCGTACTAAAACCAGGTCAGCAATTTGTATTTAAGATCGACTGGAATTATCACATCACCGATCGCATGAGTGCGGGTGGCCGTGGCGGCTATGAACATTTTGCAGAAGACGGCAATGATCTGTTTACCATTACCCAATGGTATCCGCGTCTTTGCGTATACAGCGATTTTCAGGGCTGGCAAAACCACCAGTTTACCGGACGTGGTGAATTTGCACTTACATTTGGCAACTTTAAAGTGCAGATGACAGTTCCTGCAGACCATGTAATTGGCGCCACCGGCGAATGCCAGAACTACCAGCAGGTATTATCTCCCGCACAATATGCGCGCTGGCAAAAAGCCCAGACTACCAAAGAGCCAATAGAGATTGTAACACTGGACGAAGCAAAAACCAGGGAAAAACAAAAAAGCACTGCAAAGAAAACATGGATATTCAAGGCAGACAATGTGCGCGATTTTGCCTGGGGCTCTTCCCGCAAATTTGTAATGGACGCCATGCCAGCCTATGTGGAGGGCAAAAAAGTAATGTGCATGAGCTACTTTGCAAAAGAAGCCTATAACCTGTACAGCAGGTATTCTACCAAAGCCGTAGCGCATACTATTAAAACCTATTCCAAATTCACTATCCCTTTTCCCTATCCGGTGGCCCAGAGCGTGGAAGCTGCTAACGGTATGGAGTACCCGATGATTTGCTTCAACTATGGTCGCACGGAAAAAGATGGCAGCTACAGCGAAGCCACCAAATATGGCATGCTGGGCGTTGTAATACATGAAGTAGGTCATAATTTCTTTCCTATGATTATTAACAGCGATGAACGCCAATGGAGCTGGATGGACGAAGGGTTGAATTCATTTGTAGAATACCTGACGGAGGAATTATTTGATAACAAGTTTCCGACCCGCAAAGGAGCAGCTTATACCATTACCGACTACATGCGCCTGCCTAAAGACCAGTTGGAACCAATCATGTCCAACAGTGAAAATATCATCGGCTTCGGGCCCAACGCCTATACAAAACCTGCTACCGGTTTAAATATTTTGCGTGAAACTATTATGGGGCGCGACCTGTTTGACTATGCGTTTAAGGAATATGCACGCCGCTGGGCATTCAAACATCCTGAACCCGCCGATCTTTTCCGTACCATGGAAGATGCCAGCGGGGAAGATTTAGACTGGTTCTGGAGAGGATGGTTTTATGGAACAGACGCCTGCGATATTTCCCTGGATACAGTTAAGTTTTTTAAAGCAGACCTTAACTATGTACCTACCCAAAATACTACCGATACTGTTGTAACCCGCACCCTGGCGAAACCAGGCGGCAGTACATATGATGATATCTCAAAAATCAGGAATCGTGAAGATAAAAATATAAAGTTTGAAACAGATGTTGATTCCACGCTCCGCGATTTCTACTGGCGTTATAACCGCGGCCTGGAAGGTTACGACAGTACTTCTTATTCAGTACCTGTTAAAGCATCGGCCGAGCCTATGGATGAGGCGCTGAAGCAAAAGCTGGCCAATAAAGATTTTTATGAACTTACTTTAAGCAACAAGGGTGGTTTGATTATGCCTGTTATTTTAGAATGGACATATGCGGATGGCACCACTGAAGTAGAAAGAATACCTGCACAAATCTGGAGAAAAAATGAAGGGAAGATTGTAAAAACATTCATGAAAGACAAAAAAGTAACCAAGGTGCAGCTGGACCCTATGAGGGAAACCGCAGATATCAATACTGCCAATAATAGCTGGCCAACCATTGCTGATGAGCCCACGCGCTTCCAGGCATTTAAAGCCAAACAAGATCGTTTAAGGGCTACCAATAATTCCAATAACCCCATGCAGAAAGCAGCAGAGAAAAAAGACGGAAAGAAAGCATTTTAGCAACATATCAAACAGATGTCACATAAAAAAACCGCCCCTCGCCGGGCGGTTTTTTATAAAGATGAACGGGTGATTTCTTTTTTTATGGGTACCTGCGGTATATGGCCATCAATCGCACTGGTACGCAAAAGTTGCACCAAAAATGGGCCGCAATAAAAAATAATAAAATGGGCCGCCTGCCGGGGGAGGGCTGATGGTCGATGGCAGGCCGTACGCATTGTATTTACTTGCTGTAAAAGGATTGTTCATGCTATAGTCCCTGTCCACAAACATAAAAACCTTGTTGGTACGATGGATATTTACCTTATTGTCGTACACAACGCCGGGCCGGATAAGATTGCCATTTGAATCATAAGAATAAAGGGACACGTATACAGTAGTGTCACCAGCTTTGCCACCCAGCGCTACGGCGCTTGTTTTAATAACACGGCAGGTGCCATCGTACGTGTAAGTGGTAAGCCTGGCCCAGAGATAGTTAGCCGGTCCCGACGGGGTTATGTTACCAAGCGCATAGCTTGTGTCAAAAGCAATTCTGCCGCTGGCATCATACACGTATTTAGTCCAGCTTTCAAAAGAGCCGTTGTTATACGGCCATATATATTCAGTGAGCCTGTGCAGCCCATCGTACTTAAATTGCCTATTGGGGGCACCGGTGCCAACCGCTGTGCTTGACACAGACAGGGGGTTTCCCCATGCATCATAAGTAAATGTGAATTTATTTCCGGGAAAGTCGCCGGATAAAGTGAATGATTTTATATTACAGAACTTAAAATCAGCGCAGGGATCTTTAAGTATGGCCTCTTCAATTTTTTTGCAGCCGGATAGTAGTATTGCCACAGCTACAAACAGCAAAACTGGCAGGTAAATTCTTATTTTTTTCATACAAAAAAAATTAAATGATTGGTTTTAAAAAAGGGACAACCCTCTAACTGCGGGCGTGGTTAAAATGAATAAGTGATTTCTTTTTGTATGGTCCTGACGGTATACTTACTATCAATCGCACTGGTACACAAAAGTTGAATTATCAATCGGCCGCAATAAGAAATAAATGGAGGGGCCGATCGCCGCAGGAGAGCTGATGGTCCGCGGCAGGCTGTACGCGTTGTAGGTGCTTGCTGTAAAGGGATTGTTCATACTATAATCCCTGTCTACAAACATGAAAATCTTATTGGTGCGGTGAATATTCACCTTATCGTCATACACGATGCCGGGCCGGATAAGATTGCCATTTGAATCATAAGAATAAGTGAATACAAAAGGACCGCCGCCTTCATCGCCCAGTACTACAGCGCTTGTTTTAATAACACGGCAGGTGCCATCGTACGTATAAGTGGTAAGCCTGGCCTGGAAATAATTTGCCGGCCCCGATGGCGTTATGGCGCCAAGTGCATAGGTGGTGTCGAAAGCAATCCTGCCACTGGCATCATACACATATTTTGACCAGCTTTCAAAATAACCGTTGGAATATGGCTCTATAAATTCAGTAAGCCGGTGCAGTGCATCGTACTTAAATTGCTGGTTGGGATAACCGCTGCCAACCATGGTGTTTGTCACAGACAAGGGGTTTCCCCAGGCATCATAAGCAAATGTGGCCGTATTTGCCGGATAGCTGCCCACCCCGGAAAAAGTATATGATTTTACATTACAGAATTTAATATCAGCACAGGGATCTTTAAGTATGGCCTCTTCAATTTTTTTGCAGCTGGACAGCTGTATTGCCATAGATACAAACAGTAAAACCGGCAGGTAAACTTTTATTTTTTTCATACAAAAAAATTAAATGGTTGTTTTTAAAAAATAGACTACCCTTTAACTGCGGGAACAGTTAAAAACATCTTTGCAATAAATAGTTCTTTTGCTATCAATCAGGGGAAACCAGGGGAGGAAGTATATATGCCCGGGAAATACCAACTAAAATTACCTTATTCCAGCACCCGTGCAATACTACTTTGTGGTAATTTTTTGAGGCATATTGGTTATACCCGGGCAGATATTTTTCGTTTTGCCGGTAAAATAAAACTGCAAAAGCTTGCAACAGAAAAAACTACTTATTACATTTATGCAGAATTTATACATTCTCCAATTCTTCTCAGGAAAGCACGTATCTCCCCCTTTAATATTAAAAAACAGCCTGTTACAAGCGTTTGCTGAAGCATCGTTTTGTCCGGTTGCTCATCCAATCTTAGGAAACTAAGCCCCTATTTATGTCCACTGCCATGTTAACCCCGGGTTTACATTTTAAACCATTAATACAGGGCGATGAAAATAATTTTTACTGCAATCGTAGTACTGGTTGTCTCAACAGGTTTTAGTACCGGCATGTATGCGCAATCCAATAACTCACTGCCGGTTTTAACCACCTTCAGCGCCAGCATTACCAGCAGCAAAAAAATACTTATTTCATGGACTACCAAGCAGCAGATTAATACAGATTGTTTCATGATAGAAAAAAGCACCGATGGCATTGGATGGGATTGCATTGCTGTTGTAAAAGCAACCGGTAACTCAACCATACCTGTTACCTATACCCAGCTTGATGCCTTTCCATTGAAGGGCTCCAATTTCTATAGAATCGGTCTTAAAACCCAGAATGGAGATATTGGTTATACGCCAACGAAAAATATACATCTGGATGTCCCGGTTAAAATTAATATATATCCCAATCCTGCTGCAAACACGGTCAATATTGTATTGGGGCATATTGCCCTGACAGACTGGAATGTTTATCTTATCAGCAGTTCGGGCAAAATGATGGCGCAAAAAAGATACAACAACCTGTTGTCTGCCGTTAGCCTGTCGGTGACGGATTATCCAACCGGTGAATATATCCTGGAAATTGTAGAAGGCAATTCCAGGCAAACTAATAAATTAATGATAAACCACTATTAAACCGGAACATACTACCAAGGTAAGTTCCTGCTTTGAGAACTAAAGGCTGTACCTGCCTGGTACGGCTTTAGTTTTTTTATGCATGCCGGTAGCGTATGCCCGCTTGAACGAGAAGCCTGTCATACCGCACCAAGCCTTTCCCGTCTCAATTGCATCCGAGCAGTTCGCATAATTTTTCTTTTAGCGCAGGGCCGCGTAAATTTTTTGCAACAATTTTGCCGGTGGGATCGATAAGAAAATTTTGAGGTATTGATTGTATATGATACTTTACTGCCGCTTCATTGCTCCAGAATTTAAGATCGCTTACATGTGTCCAGGGCAGTTTATCATCATTAATAGCTTTTAGCCAGGGATCTTTGGCTTTGTCGAGCGAAACACCCAACACCGTAAAATTCTTCTCTTTAAATTGATTATAGGTATTTACCACGTTCGGATTTTCCATCCTGCAGGGCCCGCACCAGCTTGCCCAAAAATCAACCAGTACATATTTCCCTTTAAACGAGGAAAGGGATATGGGTTTACCATTTACATCGGCCTGCGTAAATTCAATAGCGTCTGATCCAACGGCCCCGATCTTCGCATCATCAATCATTTGCCGCAGGTATTTGCCATAATAATTTGTTTGTGCAACGGCTTCCAGTGCATTAAATCTTTTTTCCAGTATATTGATATCATCTGTCAGTTGTGCTGTTACCAACAGTAAAAAAGGACTCACGGCCGACCCTGTATGATGCGCTAAAAAAATTTCTATTTGTTCTTCAATAACAGCAAAAGTTTTGGCGGCTTCAACCTGCAATGTATCCATATTACCCCCGGCTTTCATGTTCTGTGTAATTTTTGAATACTTGTCAAACAAGGGGTTAAATGTTTCCTGGAATAGCTGGAAATCAACCTGGGTGGGCGAACCGGCTATCGCCAGCTTCTGCAAATCGGCCACATCTCCGTCGATGGTTATTTTACTATTGTCCAGGAACAAAATGGTTCTTTTCTGCACATCGGTAAAAAAAAGGCTTACTAAAAGCGGCTCGCGCAGACTGCCCTTTAGTTCAAACTCAGCTTTTTTTACAATCCCCCTGGCAATGGTGTCCTTTGGATCATTTGCATCTGTGAGGTACACCAGCGACTTATCTTTCAACCCTGCTATTTTACCGTTGATTACCAACTGCTTCTGGGCAAATACCACAACCGGCAGGCAACAGCAGATAAATAAAAATATCTTCATTTTTTTATTTTGAATGTCTTTTTGTTAAAACGTCAATTACGTCCTGCAAATTATGCCCTTTGGCGTTAAGCAAAAGCAAATAATGAAAAAGCAAATCAGCCGATTCATTGAGGAACAAATCATCATTATTGTCTTTTGCTTCAATTACCATTTCTACGGCTTCTTCGCCTACTTTCTGTGCAATTTTATTGATTCCTTTACTAAACAATTGTCGCACATAAGACGTATCGTCTGTACTGGCCTTGCGCAACTTTATGATGTCTTCCAGGTAAAATAGAAAATTATCATTGTGATTGCGTTCGCTCCAGCAGGTATCTGCTCCTGTATGACAGGTGGGCCCCAGCGGCGCTGCCTTTATAAGCAAGGTATCATTGTCACAATCGCTCAGCACCTGTTTTACCAGTAAATAATGCCCGCTCTCTTCGCCTTTTGTCCACAGGCGTTTTTTACTGCGGCTGAAAAAAGTCACCTTCCCTTCCGCCATTGTTTTGTTCAGGGCATCTTCATTCATAAAACCAAGCATCAGCACTTTGTTGGTTGTATAATCCTGAATAACGGCAGGCGCCAATCCATCGCTGTATTTTTTAAAATCAATTTTCATACGCTGATAAACACTAATTTAAATTCGAATTAACACTAATTTTCAAACGCGAATAAACACTCTTTATCTGCCAGGTTTATTTATGCATCTTCCTTTTCCTTCCTGTTTCGTCGCCCTTATCGGCAACCATCTTTTTCTTAGCGGTAAAAAATTGCCGCATATATTCTTCGCGACGCTCATTCATGGATATCCGGCGGTTCATTCTTCTTTTTTGCAAACTACGGTTTATATAAATAAACAACAGCATTGCTATAACAGCAGCAACCCCCACCATACAATGAATTTTATATTCTTACTGCAATATGCTCCTTTTGCAAATATCCCTTTAATTCCGGAATAGCTATTTCTTTAAAATGGAAAATGCTGGCGGCCAGGGCTGCATCGGCCAGTCCGTCTTCAAATACCGTCTTAAAATGCGGCATGGTGCCCCCGCCCCCGCTGGCGATAACGGGTACGGGCAATGCCTGCGATAATTTTCTTGTAATATCAATGGCAAAACCTTGTTTGGTGCCATCATGGTTCATAGAAGTTAACAATATTTCCCCGGCGCCTGCATCTACTGCCTGTTTTGCCCAATCAAAGCAGGCCGTTTCGGTTTTTACCCTGCCTCCATTCAGGTACACATACCATTCGCCGTCTGCTTCCTGTTTGGTATCTATTGCCAGCACCACGCACTGGCTGCCAAACTCTTTTGCCAGTTCCATTATCAGTTCTGGTCTTTTAAATGCGGAAGTATTTACTGAAATCTTATCGGCACCGTTCTGCAGCAGTATACTTACATCATCTACGCTGCTAATACCACCTCCTACTGTAAAAGGTATATTGATGTGATGTGCAATACGGTTGACCAGTTCACTCAATGTTTTTCTTTTTTCTACCGTTGCCGTAATATCAAGAAAAACCAGTTCATCAGCACCTTCCCTGGCATACAGTGCCCCCAGTTCAACGGGGTCACCGGCATCACGGATATTTTCAAAGTTGATCCCTTTTACCGTGCGTCCGTCTTTTATATCAAGACATGGTATGATTCGTTTTGTGAGCATGGTATAGTATTGAGATATTAGTACTTAGTATTCAGACGACACGGTCAGGGTCATATCATGCTTATTTGCGTAAAGTCTTCATTCATTACTAAGTGCCAATATCTGTTTCTCAGAAATTTGTTAAGTCTTTAATACTGATTCTTCCTTCATAAATGGCTTTTCCCACAATAACACCCTTACAGCCTATTGCCTGCAGCTCTTCCAAATCTTTCATTGAACTTACCCCACCGCTGGCAATAAAATGCAATGCAGGAAATTCGCTAATAATGGTTTTATATAAAGCTGTGGAAGGCCCTTCCAATTTTCCATCTTTGCTCACATCTGTGCAAAAAACCTGCTGAACGCCGTGTTCAATGTATTTCCTGATAAAATCATACACCCAGATAGCAGTTGTCTCCAGCCAGCCAGCCACTGCAATCTTTTCATCTTTCACATCGGCGCCCAGTAAGAATTTCCCGGCGCCGTATGTGTTCAGCCAGTTTACAAATGTCTGTTCGTCTTTAACTGCCAGGCTGCCGATAGTGGCATAGGCGGCTCCACAATCAAAAACAATTTTCACGTCTTCTTCTTTTTTTATTCCGCCACCAAAATCAATTACCAGCGATGTTTTACCAGCAATGGCTTCCAGTACTTTCCAGTTTTTTACAGCACCGGCTTTGGCCCCGTCCAAATCAACCAGGTGTAAACGTGTCAGTCCCGCGGCTTCAAATTGTTTGGCTACTTCCAGCGGGTGTTCGTTGTATATTTTCTTTTGTTCATAGTCGCCCTGTGTAAGGCGAACGCATTTGCCATCTATAATATCAATGGCCGGGATAATTTGCATACTGCCGGCTGCTGACGGAGCTTTACCTTCATTACTATAACTTGAACCGGGTCTGTTATTATTGTTCATAAAAGAGTTTGCCAAACGGCTACATATTTATAAAATTCTTCAAAATTTGCTCACCCACCGCTGCACTTTTCTCGGGGTGAAACTGCACCCCATAGAAATTATCTTTATGCAGACCTGCGCTATAGGGCAATGTATAATTGGCTGTAGCAATGGTATGCGACCCCAAAGCCGCATAATACCCGTGCACAAAATAACAATAGCTGTGCAGGGGAAGGTTTTTAAACAAATCTGTTTTCAAGTCATAGATATCGTTCCATCCTATCTGGGGCACTTTGGCGCTCATCCCTGAAGAGGGCTGAAAGTGTTTCACATTTTCATCAAAAATGCCCAGGCAGGCCGTATCATTTTCTTCTGAGTAATTGCACATTAACTGCATACCAAGACAAATGCCCAGCACGGGTTGCTCCAGGTTCTTTATCACCTTATCCAGACCGCGTTCCTTAAGATAGTTCATAGCGGTGCTGGCCTCACCCACCCCGGGAAAAATAACCTTGTCTGCTTTCTGAATCAATTCCACATCATCTGTTACGGTTGCCTCCATACCAATCCTTTCCAGTGCATATAGCACCGACTGGATATTGCCCGCATTGTATTTGATAATTGTTAGCACCAGGTTTTTACTAATTAATTGGTTTTATGAAATAACGTTCTTTATAAATGCGGCCGTTGTTTCGCTAATACCGGCAGCGCTCTCCAGCGCTTTGATATAAGCTGTTCCAATAATGGCTCCATTGGCGTGCTTACAGGCAGCATCAAATGTCTGTTTGTCTTTTATGCCGAAACCTACCAGTACCGGGTTCTTTAACTGATAGCTTTTTAGCCGCTCCAGGTAGGCGGTTACATCAGTCATATTTTTGTCGCTGCCGGTAGTAGACGATGATGATACAGCATATAAAAAACCAGTACTTAACTGGTCCAGTTTTTTTATCCTTTCTTCGGAAGTCTCCGGTGTAACAAGAAAAATAAAATCCAGGCCATAGCGCTGCATAATGGCACCGTACTCAGTTTCAAATTCATGTTCAGGCAAATCGGGCAATATGAGGCCGTCTACGGGCAATGCAGCAGCATGCTGGCAGAATTTCTCAAAACCATATTGCAATACCGGGTTCATGTAGCCCATCAATATAACAGGTACGTATATTTGCTTTCTGAAATCATGCAGTTGTCCGAAAAGTTCAGTAATCGTCATACCGTTGGCCAGTGCCACGCTGCCGCTGTGCTGGATAACGGGCCCGTCTGCCAGCGGATCACTATAGGGCATACCCAGTTCAATAATATCTGCTCCGTTGTCCTGCAGGGCCTTCATTACCGTTAGTGTTGCGTTTAACTGCGGGTAGCCTGCCGTGCAATAGACATTCAATACATTATTTGGTTTGCGTTGAAATAGTTCTGCAATGCGGTTCATCTCATTTTTTTTATATTGTCACTTCCATTTTTATATTGCTTCTTTTGTATGCTGAACTACCGAATGGAACTTCTGTAAAGCCATATTTCCGGTACAAATGAATGGCATTTTCCAGTTTGGTATTCGAATACAGGAACAGTTTATTCATACCCAATTGCTTTGCGCTGGCCAGGCAAAAATCAAGCATCTGGTTACCGATTTTTTTGCCACGCTGTTTTTCAGATACCGCCATCTTGCCCAGTTCAAAAATCCCGTCCGTTTTTACAAAAGCAAATGTGCCAACAATTTCTCCGGCCAGTCGCGCAAAAAAAATATAGCCACCCTTATCAATGATATAAGTCTGCGGATCCGATAACATAATTTCGTCTATCGGCTCCACAACAAAATATTGTCTCAGCCAGCTTACATTCAATTCTTTGAAATACGGCGCCAGCGATGAATCATACGCTATAAACTCTACCTTTTCCATTGATGCTGTTTTACCCTTCAAAATCCATGGCCTTCATATAAGCAGCCATATCCTTGTCACCCCTGCCACTTAAGCAAATCACTACCTTATCTGTGGTCTTCCATTTCAACTGATTCAATGCCGACAATGCGTGTGCTGTTTCCAGCGCCGGTATGATACCCTCTGTTCTGGCCAGATGAAAAGCAGCTTTCAATGCTTCGTCATCAGTGGCACTCAGAAAAATACCACGGCCCGTTTCAAACAAATGGGCGTGCAAAGGGCCAATACCAGGATAATCAAGTCCTGCCGAAATACTGTGTGGTTCTATTACCTGGCCATCTGCTGTTTGCATTACCAGGCTTTTGCTGCCATGCAAAACACCTGGTTTACCCAGTTGCGTAGTGGCTGCACTCATGCCACTGTTTATACCAAGACCCGCGGCTTCTACCGCCACCAGTTGTACGCCCGGCTCTTCCAAAAAATGATAGAAGGCACCTGCTGCATTGCTGCCACCACCTACACAGGCCATTATATGTGTGGGCAATTCGCTGCCGGTAGCTTCTTTTAACTGCCAGCGCGTTTCTTCACTTATCACACTTTGAAAACGTGCCACCATATCCGGGTAAGGATGTGGACCTACCACGCTGCCAATGATATAGTGTGTATCATTGGGATGGTTGATCCAGTCGCGTATGGCTTCATTGGTGGCATCTTTCAATGTTTTGCTGCCGCTCAGCGCAGGCACTACTTTTGCCCCCAGCATCTTCATTCTTGCTACATTGGGTGCCTGCCGTTCAATATCTTTTTCGCCCATGTAAACAATGCATTCTATTCCTTTCAGCGCGCAAACTGTGGCCGTTGCAACCCCATGCTGGCCGGCACCGGTTTCTGCAATGATTCTTTTCTTGCCCAGCCGCTGCGCCAGCAAAATCTGTCCAATGGTATTATTGATTTTATGCGCTCCCGTATGGCACAGGTCTTCCCGCTTCAGGTAGATTTGTGTATTGAACTCATTACTCAGCCTTTGTGCCAGGTATAACGGTGTAGGACGACCGACATAATCTTTCAGCAATGCATGAAACTCTTTTTGAAACGCCGGATCATACATTACCTGCAGGTAGCGGCTTTTGAGTTCTTCCACATTGCGGTGCAGCATTTCCGGAATATAGGCTCCGCCAAAATGGCCATAGTATCCAAAAATATCGGGTTGCTGGTAAGTGCCCTTGTATTTTCCCTGTGGTACTGTTCTGTTAATCATTACTCATTATTTTTTTTATGGACCAGGCCCTGGTAATACCGTTCAACTGTGTTGCGACGCACACTTGTACTGCTGTAATGCTATTCAACCTCTTCCACCAACCTGGTTTGTTCATACTATAATTTTTGCATTGGCCGCCTGCAGATTCCGCCAGCGGCCATACTGGTTGCTGTGTGTTGCTGCGCGAAGTCTCCGACTTCGTATTAGCTATGTTCTTGCAGGTTTCCGGCCCGCCAATTACAATAATCCAACATTCGGCGCTGTACGAAGTCTCCGACTTCGTACCAACTATGTTCTTACGGGTCTCCGACCCGCCATTTACAATAACTCCACATTCAGAAAGCCACCCAAACCCGCATAATTAGAGGCGCTGGAATAAAGGTAATCTTCTGCCTTTGCAACAATACCGGCCCTGACAGGGTTCTCATGCGTATACAGCAATTTTTTATCCGTAAAATCTTTCCCTGTACACTCCTCCGGATGATTGTCATTTGTCCAAATCTGGTAATTTTCATTTTTACTGTGCCTGCTGGCGTAATAGGTAAACTGGTGCAACATCCATAACCGCCGGCTCTCTATATCGCTTTCTATTATTTTGATCATTTGACGATGGGTAAACTTTTTAAAATCGCGGATAATATCACTAAGTATATACCCCTGTTTTGCCTTTGCAATTAAGTGCAAATGGTTACTCATAATAACATAGGCATTCAATATAAGCCCTTTCTCCTTCTGGCAATATCTGAACGAGTCAACCAAAATATCTTTATATACCTTTCTTGTAAACAAATCTATCCAGCCACAAACCGTAAACGTCAGAAAATGTGTGGCATTCTGATCCCTTATTGTATATCCGGGTCTGAAATATATACTGTCCATAGTTTTGTTTTAAAAAGCCAGAGGCTTTGAAGAACATAATGGGTACGAAGTCAGAGACTTCGTACAGCGCCGTACAGCGCCGCTTTCGCCCATCCTATAATACAACCTCCTCAAACAATAATCAACTGCAAAAACTTCAAATCCAGCCAGCGCCCAAACTTCCAGCCTACCTGTTTAAAATGGGCCACTTCTTCAAAACCAAAATCTTTGTGCAGTTGTATGCTGGCTTCGTTACTGGCATCTATTCCTGCAAGCATCGTATGCATACCCAATTGCCTGGCTGCATCTATTATTGGTGGCATCAGCATTTTGCCAATGCCTTTTCCCCTTGCATCTGCTGCCACATAGATAGAATTTTCAACAGAAAACTGGTAGGCCGCCCATGCACGGAAAGGACCAATTGAACTTAATCCCAGTACCTTTCCGTTCTCTTCTGCCACAAATACCGGGAACCCCTGTTCCTTTTTTGCATTGAACCAGGCAAGCCGCATGGCAGGCGTATGAGGCTCATAATCGTAAACAGCCGTGGTATTTACAATTACATCATTGTAAATGGCCAGTATGGCCGGCAAATCCTTTTCTTCGGCATTACGAATATGTACCATGGTTGTACAAATCTGGTTGTAATAATTTATTTCAAATGCAACTTAAAAAACATGTTATCTACCTGCATCACCGGAAATGCTGCGGGCAATGATGCTTTCGCCACTTCAATAAAACCATTCTTCAGATAAAACCTTTGTGCAGCCCGCAGCTTATCAAAAGTGCCCAGGTAAATTTCATCAATGCCTTTTTGCCTGCACCACCCGGTCACACAATCGAGTAACTGCTGCCCTATTCCTTTTTCTTTTCCCCGGTAGTCGCTGTGTACAAACATTTTGCGCAATGCGGACTGTCTGTTTCCAATATCAATAAGGGCAATGCTGCCAATCAATTTATTATTATCAGTTGCTATCCAGAAATTGCCTTTGTCCCTGCAATAAAAATTTTCTATGTCCAGCAGGTCGGGCTGGTCTTTAATGGTAACCGGTACGCCAAATTCATTTTGCTGTATATGCAGAATAAGATCGATGACCGCCTGTTCATATTCTTTCCGGTATTTCGTTATCTCCATGCAGTTATTTTTTCAATGCCAGTTTAAACTGTAGTATTTTGGCCATGTCTTTAATGCCGGGCTCTTTTTCAAATAAGCTGTTAATATCAACACCATAGAAATCGGGGTGTTTTATACCTTTTAATTTCACGGCGTCATCCGGCTCTATACCGCCGCTCAGGAAGAACGGCTTTTCAATCTTGCTTTTGCTTAGTTTTTTCCAGTCAAATTTTTTCCCTGTTCCTCCTTTTACACCATTAACAGATGTATCAAATAAATAATAATCGCACACATCGTCATAGTCTGCTACTATTTCATCAATATCTTTTTTATCATCCGGAATGCTAAATACCTTTATCACTTCAATCTGCTCCGACAATTCTTCGCATTGCGCGGGTGATTCATCTCCGTGCAACTGTACTATATCCAGCGCATAATCATCTACGACCCGCATGATTTCATCAACCGAAGCATCTACAAATACACCCACTTTCCTGATATCAGCGTCAAGTGCTTTTACATCCCTGGCTGATAATGTATTTCCCACGTACCGGGGAGAACCTTTGAAAAAAATCAGGCCGGCGAAGTCGATGTCCATGCCGTCTAATTGCTGCAATTGCTTTAATTGTGTAATGCCACATACTTTGATATTCATAAGCTGCCAATCTTGATTTTAATTTGTTGCTAATCTTTTAAATTGCCGGCAAAGAGCCGTACTTTATCGAGTTCTTTTATACCGGGTGCCAGTTCAAATTTACTGTTAATGTCAACCGCAAACAGGGCTTTGGCAACCGGCTCGCTGGTAAAAGATTTCAATTTTTCTTCGTCGCCCGGTTCTATACCGCCGCTCAAAAAAAACGGTTTTCCTATGGTTTGTCCCAGCAGCATGTTCCAGTCAAACTTTTTGCCCGTACCTCCATATCCCGCCCCCATGGTATCAAACATAAACATATCACATACATCCATAAATGGCCTTATCATCCATTGCACACTATCATTATCGCTCAGGCGAAAAGCCTTAACCACAGATACGTAATCGGCAATTTTTTCGCAATACTTAGGGCTTTCATCGCCGTGCAATTGCACCATATGCAGCCTGCACTCGTCTACCATATGCAACACTTCTTCTACCGGGGCGTTTACAAATACCCCTACCTTGTTGATATTATTTTCCTTCCGGATTTGGGTAGTAGTCATGTGTTTAAAAACATAACGCGGACTCTTTGGATAAAAAATAAAGCCCGCGAAAGTGACTCCCAAATCTGACAGTTTATCCACCTGTTCAATTTGGGTCATGCCGCATACTTTGATTCTCATGCAATACAGAATTTTAAGGTTAAGCGTATCCGGCTGCAATCGTGTACCCATTCCTCAGGCCTTTCGGTCAGGCTGGCCTGAAGCGGTATTAAGTTCCTGTACAAATTTCGCGAAAGCTTTTCCAGGATCAGCTTCTTTCATAAAATTTTCTCCCATTAAAAAACCGCTGAAGCCATGTTCCCTGAATAAATTGACAGTAGCCGGCGCCCCAATGCCGCTTTCAGCTATTTTAATCTTTCCGGCAGGTATTTGCTCCGCCATTTTCAGGCTCCGGTTAATGTCTACTTCAAATGTTTTCAGGTTGCGGTTATTTATACCTATTAATTCTGTTTCCCCGCATATATGTTCCAGTTCTTCTTCTGCATGCAATTCAAGTAAAACGTCCAGGCCCAGGTTTTTTGCAAAAATCGCCAATCGCTTCACGTCGGCCGGGCTTAGGCAGGCGGCAATCAATAAAATCATATCTGCACCCATCGACTTTGCCTCCACTACCTGGTACTCATCGATCATAAAGTCCTTTCGCAGGATGGGTATTTCATTAATCCTGGCCTTCAACAAATCTTCCGTACTGCCACCGAAAAATGTTTCGTCTGTCAGCACCGACAAACAGGAAGCCCCATGGTTCGTGTAAGCGGTTGTAACAGCAACAACATCTGCCGCTCCATTGATAATGCCTTTGGAGGGTGACCGTCTTTTAAATTCAGTTATAATGCCCGTTTTTTGTTGATCCAACAAAAATTCCTTTACAGAAAGCGGGCTTCTTCCGAAATATTTGGTTTTCTGCAATTCGGCTACCGGCACAGCTGATTTTCGCTGCGCCACTTCTTTTTTTTTGTGTTCAATTATTTTATCCAGGATGTTCATTCGTCTGTTTTAATTTCTATATTAATGTCATCCCTGCGGGATTACATGCGGAAAGTCTTAACAATATCTTATTACCCAATCAACCATTCAACCATTCAACCATTCAATTAATGTCATCCCTGCGGGATTACATGTGGAAAGTCTTTACAATATCTTATTACCCAATCAACCAATCAACCATTCAACTAACTACTGCATGGCTATCAACTTCCTTAATGCATCATTGGCTTTGCCAGTTTCCAGGCTTTCTACCGCTGCTGCGTAAGCTTCGTCGTAACTGGCAAAATTGCCCGTACATTGCAGGGCCATGGCAGCATTGGCAAACACCACGGCATTCTGTGCCCAGCTGCCTTCTCCTTTCAAAATCTTTGAAAATAACCTGGCCGCCTCTTCTACCGAATTGCCTCCATAAATATCGGTAGCCTGTACAGAACGTTTTCCCAGTTGCTGTGGCGTCATTATTTTTTCGCCCTTATTGGTAATCACCCTGGTATCATTGGTGAGCGATATTTCATCATAGCCATCCAGGCTGTGAATAATGGTAAAGGCTTTACCTGTCTGCTGCAGCAGGTAATTATATATCCTTGCCATCTCCAGGTTATAAACGCCCACCAGTTGACAACCCGGGGCCGCGGGGTTTACCATTGGCCCCAGCATGTTAAAGAAAGTGCGGATACCAAGATTCTTTCGTATAGGAGCAACCGCTTTTAATGCCGGGTGAAACAACGGTGCATGCAAAAAACAAATATTGGCCTCTTCCACTTCTTTTCTCAGGCGTGTGGAATCGTTTTTAAATTTGTATCCCAGCTGCTCCATTACATTGCTGGCGCCGCTAACGGAGGTAGCACCATAGTTTCCGTGTTTTGTTACCTTCTGTCCCGCACCCGCCACTATAAAACAGGCCAGCGTAGAAATATTAAATGTGTTTTTCCCATCGCCGCCCGTGCCCACGATATCTATGGTAGAATACCCGCTCATGTCAAGCGGTACACATAGTTCCAGCAACGCATCCCTGAAACCCTGCAATTCTTCTATGGTAATGCTGCGCATAAGGTATACCGTCATAAAGGCAGTTACCTCATGTTCGTTATAAACAGCCCTGCCAATGTTAAGCAATACTTCCTTTGCCGTTTCACGGCTAAGTGTTTTGTGTTCGAATAAATATTGTAAAATCTTTTTCATTGTCCGACCGGGATTTATGGAATTATTGGGAATTTTTTGGGTTGGATAGCAGGATGAAAATTGATCAACCGGCCTCTTTCAGGATGGTAAGCTGCTAAATAATTTACCGCCTGTTTTTCTGTTATTTCCCCATATTTAAAATCCCTCATAAGAATAGCTTTTCAAATTATCATTTCTCAGTTGTTCTAAACATCTAATCAGTCGCAGTTCAGACAGCTAACCAGTTCCGCATAATCTTTTCGCCCAGTGGCGTTAACACGCTCTCGGGGTGAAACTGAACGCCCTGCACATCAAATGTTTTATGCTGCAACGCCATAATAAAATTGTTTTCATCGCGCGCGGTAATCTCCAGCGCTGATGGAAAATTTTTCTCCGCCACCACCCAGGAATGGTAACGCCCCACTTCGAATGTACCGGGCAATCCTTTAAATAAAGGGCTGCTGGCTTTCGATTCCTGGCTATTGACTATTACCGGCATGGCCACACCATGATATACCGTACTCAGGTTGATAAGGTCGCCGCCAAATGCCTGCCCAATGGCCTGGTGCCCCAGGCAAACCCCTAAAATTGATTTGGTGGCTGCATATTCTTTTATCAGGGGTAATAACAAGCCGGCTTCTTCCGGCACACCTGGTCCGGGCGATAAAATAATCTTATCAAATTCTTTCACCTTCTCCAGCGGCAGTTTATCATTTCTGTGTACTTCCACCTTCTGGTGCAGTATTTTTTCTACCAGGTGTACCAGGTTATAAGTAAATGAATCGTAATTATCGAATACTAAAATCTTCATTGCCTGTTATTGTTTGTAAAAGAATGCGCAAGGCGCGTTGCTGCTATATACTTTCTGCAAATACAATGGCTTTTTTTAATGCCCCCAATTTATTGTTTACTTCCTGCAATTCACTTTCGGGATTGCTGGCCGCTACCACGCCGGCGCCCGCCTGGTAAGTAAGGGTGTTTTGCTTACTTAAAAACGTACGGATCATAATGGCATGGTTGCAACTGCCGTCGAAACCCATAAAGCCGATACCGCCGCCGTAATTGCCACGCGACGTTGGCTCAAAATCATCTATCAGCTGCATGGCTTTTATTTTGGGTGCGCCACTTAATGTACCTGCCGGAAATGTTTTTGCCAGTAATTCAAAAGGATTGGTTCCAGCCCTTACATGGCCTGTTACTTCACTTACCAGGTGTATAACATGACTGAAATATTGTACTTCCCTGTAATGCTCCACCTTTACATCATCACAAAGCCGGCTTAAATCATTCCTTGCCAAATCTACCAGCATTACATGTTCGGCGTTTTCTTTTGCATCGGTCAGCAACCTGGCCGCTTCCTGTTTGTCTGTCTCATCATCGCCAGTCCTTTTAAACGTGCCGGCAATGGGATGCACTATCGCTTTACCATTTTTAATAATGATCTGTGCTTCCGGCGACGAACCCATTAATTTATAATCGCCATAGTCAAAGAAAAACAGGTAGGGAGAGGGGTTAATGCTGCGCAGCGCCCGGTATACATTTAGTTCATCGCCGGTAAACGCCTGTTCAAAACGGCGGCTCAGCACAATCTGAAACACATCTCCGCGGTAACAACTGGCAATACCTTTTTTTACGATTTCAATATATGCCTCATTGGTCATGTTGCTGGTTTCGCCACCTGCTGCCTTAAACGGATAGACCGGTATGTCTTTGCTTTTTATCAGGCTTTCTACCACTGCCAGTTCGGATTCTATGCCGGGCATAATGTTCTCGCAGATATACAATTCATCTTTGTAATGATTAATGGCAATTACATATTGGTACAGGCGGTAACGCATCAGCGGAATGCCCTCTGAAGATCCTGTTGCGGATGGAACAGCCCGATCGCGAAACCGAACAGTATCAAAAAACTGAACCGCATCAAAACTGGTATACCCGTATAGTCCCTGCGCACAGGCAGTATCCCTGCTGGTGTTACTAACTTCGAAATGCTGCATAAAACTCCACAACAGGCCTGGCACTTCACTGGTATCTTTTATGCCTACCCGCTCGGGTTCCTGCCCTGGTAATTTAAACTCAATACTGTTGGCAGAAGTAATTTCTATACCTGCAATAGCATTGATACCGATAAAAGAAAAGCTGCTGTCTGCCACATGGCTATCGGTGCTTTCAAGCAAAACAGTATCGCGGAACCGGTCGCGCAGCCGCAGGTAAATACCAACGGGCGTAAACACATCGGCCAGCATTTTCTTACAAGTGGTTGCTAATTGAATCTTTTTCATTGTAAAACCGGGATTTATGGGATAAGCAGAACTTGTGCTTAAAATCCTGCACTTTGTTTTTTATTTTCATCAGGCCAATAAAAAAGCCCCGAATATATCGGGGCCTGAATATAGTATGATGCTCATTGGTTATAGCATTACTTGCCCCTGTTGAGGTTTGTATGCCACCACCACTGAATATTTTGAATGCTTTTTGTCATTGCAGTGCAAATATGAGTGAGAAAGTTTGAATGTGCAAATATTTTTTACTCGTCCCTTTCAAACTTGTTTTTAGAGGGGTTTTGGCGGGTATCAAAGATATTTAATACGATAATTAAATTTCCTGATATTTGATAATACAGTTTATTATGTTTGGTAAGTAATATGGAACGAACAGCCTGATTGGCGGTTGAAATTACTCCAATTAGGGGCAGGTCCACTAAGGTATCTAACCTCGACAGGGTTA